>MDTE01192896.1_pt1 | contig 18602 bp, 16 predicted proteins | sample 811231 | NCBI WGS metagenome assembly MDTE01 (sample SAMN05326651, study PRJNA326480) | marine metagenome | isolation source: seawater | place: Indian Ocean: Red Sea | collected 2010 | reverse complement strand
ATCACTTTTATTACTAATTAATAACTTTTTAAATTCTTGATCATTCTTTGCAATTGGTATTGATTCTACATTAATTCCATGACACTCTTCATTCGCATTGCTATAAATTATAAATGGAACATTAAGTAATGAAGCTTCATATATACCTGTTGTAAAAGTAGTAAAAATTAATAAATTATAATTTTTCATGATACTAGAAGGTTTAATTGTGTAGTCTATAAAATTTAATTTTATATCAAACTGACTCTCAATATTTCTTTTCTGCATACTCATTATATTATTTGAATCATTAAAAATGTTATGATGAATTTTCCAATCTATTTTATTTTTTTTATAGTTAATTACGCTTAATATTTTTATTATATCTTCCTCGAATTGATTTAAATTTATTCTATCACCGTGGCTTAGTAAAACTAATATATCTCTTGAGTCGTTCTCTTTATGCGGAGAGATGTTTATCGGGAATGATATTGGGTGAGATTTTAATTTCATTCTCTCTAGATGTTGTGATGAAAAAATATTCCATGCAAGTGTTTTTGGGATATATTGATCATTATAATCTTTATTTTCAGTATACGAAAATTGTAGTTGTTCTGAAATAATTCCATGCGGCATATATTCTACCTCAACTTTTTCATCTTCACATGCAGATAATATAAGCCTTCTATAAGCATCTATTGTTTCATCCAGTATGACGCATTTAGTATTTGACCACCGCAAAAATTTTTGAATCTTCAATTTTAAATTATTTAAATAATTATGTGAGAATTGATTAAAGAATGTATTTATCAATTGTTCGATTATATCCCTCTCATCCTCTCTATAATCTTTCCAGATTGTTTTATCAAGTCTACGTGATTTTTTACAGTTTTTTGAGAATTTTAGTCTAGTTAAACCCAATGGATATTTAGAACTACTGGCCAGTCCTAATAGTCTTTTAAATCGTTTATGTATAGTAAATATTGAAGATTTTAGAATGTTTGTGTGTTTCGGGATGTTTGCTATAAATGATGATGGCAAGATAAATACCTTATGATTAATTATCCTTAAATATAACGCGTATAATAATATATAAAAATCATTATTATCAATTATAAATGGGATATCAGACAACATCTCATCATTATGTCTATAACTAAATCCATAAAACTCTTCATTTAATGGAACATTTATTTTCTCGTAACGTTCACAGATTACTGAAACAGCGTAATTAAAGATAAAAGATATGTTGTTTGAATATTCAATATGAGATATTTCTTTATATTTAAAAATCAAAGATTCTAATCTATTGTAAAATTGTGTATATGTAAGAAAGTATTTGTATATATATTTAAATGTCAAAGGATAGAATTCATTGAAACTATCCTTTGATTCGAAAAATAAGTTTCGTTCTATACATGAATTAATTTCTTTTTCATTAGTATTATGGGGAATATCAAAAAAATATATCAAGTCAGAACCTTCTTTATTTTTTAAATAAGTTGTTTTAGAAAATGTAATATAGATTGTATTTTTTTCAAAATAAATATCTTGTTGATCTGATATGAATTTAAGTTTAATCATAAAATCTTAGAATAAATAAAATTAGATAGTAGTTTTATATTCTGTTTTGGTTGAATATTAGATGATGTGTTGAGTTTTAGATCTGCATTTTCTGGTTCTTCATATAGTGATTTTTCTGAGTAACCTATCATATCATCAATTAATCCCATGTCAGCTTTCTTATATAAACCCTTAGTATCTCTCTTTCTTAGAGACTCTATATCTGCATACACATAAATATAAAATAAAACATTTTTAAATTTTTTTTTAATTTCTTGTCTGATTGATTCGTACGGTGATATAACAGATACAATTGTTAAATCATATTTCTTATATTCATTTTGACAAATTTTTGCAATATTTTTATTATTATTGCAAATTTCATCATATTTAAACCCCACAGGGATTTTATATTTATCTCTAATTACATCACCATCAATTACATTTATTTTAAGATTTTCTTTTTTAAGAATCTCTTTTATGCAATCTGAATAATAACTTTTCCCAGATCCGGACATACCAGTAAACCATATTATTTTAGAGTGATTATTGTTTGACATTCTTAACTGTTTTAGAAATTTTAATAATCATTTCTATACACTTTTCAGGATACTTTCCTATCGCAGTTTCAGCTGCTAATACGAGACCAGTTGCTCCATCAATGAGCGTATTATAAACATCATTAACTTCTGCTCTTGTAGGTTCCATTCTTGTTACCATTGATTCAAGCAAATTAGTTGCAACATAAATAGGTGTTTTTGACTTTAAAGCTCTAGCTATAATTTCTTTTTGTTTTTTAGGGATTTCATGTAATGGCACTTCTTTAGATAAATCACCTCTATCTATTAAAATATTATCTGCTTCCTTTAAAATTTCAGATAAATTTTTTAATCCTTTTTTTGACTCTATTTTTGATGTCACATTAATTTTATTCTTAAATAAATTTCTTAATGTTATGATATCACCTGCTTGTGATGTAAATGATAATGCATAGTTTTTTATATTAAGTTTTTCCCCTATAGAAAATGCTTTTATATCTTTATCTGTATAAGGAGGTATGTATATATCTCTTTTTGAAGATATACTTTTATTAGAGCCTATGATACCACCCTGTAAAATTTTACATTCAAAAAATTTATCTTCTTCTTTAATTATTTTTACTACAACACTATTAAAGTCTATTGATAAAACATCGTCTTTTCTCAAATTTTTATAAATATCATGAGGAACAAGTGTAATGTTATTATTAATATTATTATTTTTATTAATTTTGATGATTTTATTGCTATATAATTTTTTTATATTTCCCTTTAATTTTGATGTACGTATTTGTGCTCCTTCACTATCAAAGCAAATATCAATATCCGAATATTTTCTGATATATTTAACAAGCCTTGGTAGATCACATAAATCTGTATGGGAGAGATTAATTCTAAGCAGTTTGACATATTTTTTGTCAAGACCAGACAAGAAGTTTTTATTTATAGTTGATGGACCCAGAGTAATAAATAATTTAGTTGTCATTTGTTTAATATTGATTATTCAAATTTTCCTATTATAATCACATTATAAATCTTATATAAATTATGTATAATTTTGTTTACCTCTACCTTTAAAATATTTTAGTTTTATCATTCTAGGTATATGTAATAATCTAACAATATTTCTGTATATTAAAGCTATTATCGAATAATAATTAGGCTGACTTATAACTTGTCTTCTTTTTGCTGAATTAGATAATGCATAATATAGTGTTAGTTTTTCTTTGTCATTGAAATACTTCTTCTGGTTAGAGTACTCATAGAAATATTTTTCAGGTATCTTTAATAAATCTAAAGGCGTATCGTTGGGGATATTATTATCAATTTTATCTGTAAGGTTAGAAATTGTAGTAAATTCATCTTTTCTAAGAACTTTTCCATAATTTTCTGAGATGGTATTTGATATTCCTTTTAGAGGACCATAATGTGAATTACCAAACCATTCCTCTCCAGCAATTGTAGGCATTAATAATGTATCTTCAAATTCTAGATTCATGATTTTAATAAGCTTGTTCATTACATAATGTGGATTTTTTGTAAGAGCTGCATGTTTGTACACAACAAATCTCTCATTTGTACCATATTTTTCTTGTAAAAGTCTGACGCGAGTCAGTGATGTTAACCAGCATTTAACCTGGGCTCGAATATCATATGACATAAATTTTTTGACTAATATATTCGGGCATTGCGGCCATGCAAATCTCCTAGACCCATAATATCTTCGTGCAAATCTTGTTTTTTCTGCAGCTACGTATCCAAAAATATCTCTCAAAGGATATATAAGTAATGAATCTTTAAATAATTCAAAATATTCATCTATATTGGTTAAATATATACCTCCGCTATCATGCATAACGATATGTGATTGATCTTTGAGATGTTTGCCGTTGTCCCATGATTTAAAATAGGCATAATGTCTTATATCATATAGCTCAACAATATTTTTTGCATTTTTTGAATATGTAGATATTATTTCATTAAATAATTTATAATTAAAATCAGTTTTCACATTTCCGTAAAACACTTTTTCAAGATAGTTTTCTCTAACTCCTAATGGGTCTGCATGTTCTTTTCCCCATGTTGTTGAGTATGATGGTTTTTCTTTTGGTAACTCTAATAAATCAAATACATCTATGTCACTATTCATATTATATTTTGGAATAGACTGCGGAATACCTGAATAATTCTCTATGACATCATAATATGAGGTATCAATTGGAAATCCTAATTCAACAGGATAACTTAGTATCTTTGAGTGATTATCGAATAGCCTTGCAAGAAGAGAGCCTCCACTCCTGTTAATTCCAGCTATATAAATTTTCTTAAACTTTTTCATTTATTAATTTTTCTATGATCTTCAGCAAATATCTTCATATTCTTACCCGCAAAGAAAACATGTATGACTATCAAATAAAAAGATAAAAATAAATTTACGATAAAATATATAAGAAATAGTTGTGTCCAAAATAAACCAAAAATAAGACACATTAGGCATATGTCATCAAGGAGATTTATTATTTTAAATGACATTTCGTACCTTAAAGTTGGCTTCAAATCAATACCATGTTCTTCATTGATCCATCTTATAAATGTAGAATATCTGTCATAAATTAAATGTTGGATTGGCGTTAAGAATATACTAATTAAAGCTAAGATGAATACAACGTCATAATTGAAATAATCATAGATATCTTTATATGATGTATAGTCAGTGATAATATTATAGAATATAGAAATTTGAAGAAAACCTATAACTAAAATACCAAATAATCCATCCATAAAACGTCCAAAAAATGATGGTGTATTCGTAAGCCTAGCGATACTACCGTCACAAAAATCTATTATGACTGAGAGAAGAAATAAAGAAATGCAAATATGATATGATTCATACCCAAATATTATATGAGTTATACCGGCAGAGAGTCCAACTATAAGTGCGATTACTGTTGCAGTATTTGCAGAACATTTAAGATAGATAAATAATGGCGTTACATATACACCAATGATTTTAAATATGGTTTCTGTTGAATAAGTATTAGTAATTTGATGAAGATTAACTCTCTTCAATTCACGGATCATCTTAAATAATGTCATAATCTATAATTAAATGTTGATTATTTTTAAAAAATTTTTCAGCGTACAGGTAATCTTTAGCGGTATCAATTTCACACCAACCTCTCATAATTTCATGGACTGATATCTTTAGATTTTTTTGCAAGATTAAATATTGAATGGCATCTGTTAAATACATCATTTTAATTTTTGATGATAACTTAGTCATAATATTGTTTTCATAATAGTCTGTCATGTATTTTAGAGTTTTCTTTGAAAATTTCATCAAACCCACATACCTAGCATCAATCTGAGATGAATTCTTAACCTTGTTGCCTATTTCGCTAATATAGCCATCTACCATTTGAAATGATTCAAGGTCGCAATCAGTATTTCCAAAACGTTCTAGCCAATATTCCTTCCAGTTCGTATCAGCTACAACAACATCGCTTCTAGTGTCCTCTACAAGAGATTTAAGTATATCCATATAATAAATAATATCTCCATAAGATATAATGATATCGTCATTAAAATATCCTTTTGCACACATTAATGAAAAAAACATATTCGTTGTTTTATACGATTGATTTTCTATAAGCATGATACTTGGATTAATTATTTTATGAGCATAGTGTCCACCAATAACAATAATATCCTCTATACCTAGTTTTTTAAATTGATTAACCTGTATTTCGAGAATATTTGTTCCATGGATATCTAACAAACATTTTGGTTTTTTAGATGTTTGATTCCCTACTCTTGTACCCATACCAGCTGACAGAATAATTGCTTTCATAGAAAATTATAAAAAATATCCTGCGCAACATTATCATTTATTTCTCTCTCGGGATGCCATTGTATACCAAGAATTCTATCTTCGTTATTATAAAACCCTTCTACGGTGTTAAATCTTACATCTACTGCAAAACATTTAAGATTATCAGCTAAATCCTCAATCAATATACAATGATCATGATACTGATTAATTGAGTATATTTTATCTTTGCCAATCAAATCATCTAATCCTTGAATATCATGCGAAATTCCTTGTTCAGAATATGTTTCTCTTTTGTGGTGATAATATGCATGTATACTTCCTCCAAAATAATCATTAATTTTTTGCATCCCATGACAGATTCCTATAAGAGGAATTTTTAAATTTAAAGCATACTCAATTAATATGTTTTCAGTATGATCTCTCTCTTGAAAAAAATACGGTTTACGATCAATTGTGTCTATATCAGGTATTTTCTCTATATCTCCTGATCCTGATAAAATAACTCCTTTAATATCACTATTAAAGTATTTTTTTTTATCAGATATAAAATTATCTACCGGTATAAGCGTAATATTAATATTTTGAAAGAAAATATGGTATTTATCATCTAAACGATTATATTTAGCACCATTATCATCCATCTTGATTGATTGACTAATTAAAAATTTCATATTTAGAGTTTGAAGTAATTTCTCCTGCTGCACAATCAAGGGTAAGTGATGTATGTGAACTGAGATTTTCAAATATTCTATGTCCGCATCCTATTGCTGCAGGTATATTCAGTTCCGCGCACCTGATTGCCATATGTGAGCCCATACCGCCATATTTAGTAATCAAACCCTTTATTTTACTTGTAAAGATCCAATCGAAACCTGGATCAGCACTATCAATGAGAATAATGCGATTAGTAAGATTCATCGAGGTGTCTGAAGTTTTGTCAATTCTTTGAATTCTACCTTTAGCTATTCCCTCGGTAATAAAATTAGGCTTACTGACTGGATGTTCAATTATAAATAAATCATTGAGCGAAGTAATACAGGCATTATGAATATGTTGATTATTATTATCAAAGAGATTTTTTTGCGATGTTATATGTGTTTTATACATATTTGAACAATCAATTTTATTGGAATAAGATTTTCCTGCTAATATAATTTCTATATCAAGATATTCCATATCTTTAAGGTCTATATTCAAATATTTTGCTAGAGAAATTATTAAATCAAGAGTTCTTGAAATAGTTTTGGTAAAATTAAATTTTAAATCTTCTCGGAGTTTAATAGAGTCCGAAAGGAAACTATATAATTCATTAGGTTTGCATTTTAAATTATATTCTTTTAATAGCACTTTCAATTTTATTAGAAAATCTCTCTTGTTAAAAATATTTTTAACATCTTTTTTATATAGTTCAGGTTTATTTAATATCTTAAATTTTGGAGATAATAGTGAATATGTTCCAGATCTAAGATGTCCATATTTTTTATTTATTTCATTGACGGATAATTTATTCATATCTGATGTATATTTTGAAACAATTGTATTTAAAGAATTATAAAAATACATTAGATCATTTTTTTCAAGATAGTTATCTGTAACGCTACAATCTAATATATATTTACTAATGAAAGCCATTCTGGCTGAACCAGAAAATTGAGCAGTTGCATATTTTTTTAAACTATCCAGAGAATCTTTTATCGATTTAATGATAGATATATGATTATTTTTTATGTCAATTTTTTTATTAATAATGCATTTTTTCAAATCTTTTTTGTACGAGATGCTATGCTTTTTATATGAATTAATAATGTTATTCGTAATTTTATTTAATTTATCAACATAACAATCATATTCAGTCTTTGTAAGAAATATCTCCAAATCCCTAGATAATTTCTTATCTAGAATAATTGAACCAGACATGATATAAAATTCAAATTTATCATGATTAATTAAGTGATTCAGAAATCTTTTTTGATAGAATATTTCTAATTTTGCCTTTAAATCTTTATTAAGATTGTCAGGTAATAATGCTCTAATAACTGACTTAACATCAATATATGGTTTGTTACCTATTTTATGCATGAGATTTTTCTCAACTTTAGTATATCCAAGATCGGCAAGACCTTTGTTCCAATTTTTTTTCATAAAGATATCATTAAATAATGAATAAGATAATGGTTTAGGGTTTTCACCTATTAATTCACTCGGGTTCCAAAATGTCATATCGCTAAGTATATTGATATTCTGTTTGCATAGGTCGGTATATTTCTCGATGCTATTAAGTATAAAATTTTCAGAAATAGATGTTCGATATTTAATATTCGTTGCTAATGGTCTCACCTGATATATTATTATCTTGTTATTTTTATTAACTGCAAATTCAATATCTAAAACCATAGACTTGAAGAGTTTTTCAATTTCAATAATTGAGGTTAATAATTTTTTCCATTTTGAAGGGCATTTATATTTTTTTAAATCTCTATATAACCATATTGTGCTACATGTTTCTCCGCCTGTTACAGTGTCAGTCTTTCCAGATTGATCGTCATATGTAACAACGTAATATGGGGAATTTGTATTCAGTCCTCTTGTAAAGACAACGCCGCTCAGTTTGATATTACTTGACTGTTTCTGTATGAGAATTTCTTCATCCATATAAGATTTCATCTTTTCTTTGTATGTTTTTATAACTTTATTAATAGATTTGATGATTTGTGTATCATCATTAGTATGTACATTCTGTACAGTGAGAAATTCTCCAGCATGTGAACTATTCAAACTATCTTCTTTTTTTGTCGAGCTTCTAACAATAATCTTCTTTTTGAATTTATGTTTTATTTGTTTAATAATCATATTTTTATTTTTAAGATAATCTCTCACTATAAATGTATAAATTTCTTCAATAATTGATTTTTTAAGATATTTATTTAATGTTATCAATGTCTGCCCTTTTGTTTCAAAAAGATTCTTATAATTATTGAATTCATAATTATATGTATTATTATTAAAATTACTATTGAGTTTGGAAAAATGATTATGGATTGAGTCTCTAGATAATTTTTTATAATGTGATACTAACTTTGTTTTAATATTTTGGTTATCCATAAAAATTTGTCCGGGTAATATTTTCCAATCATCACCATGAAAAACTGTAATTGAACAATTACGATATTTTTTTAATATTTTCTTAAGATTTTCTTCCGGATTCATAGAACTTTGTGTCATTATTTCATCTATGTATATACATGATTTTAGAACTTTAATTCTTTCATCAAGATTACATAGATTCTCACCTTGCCATTCACTACATACTTTGTCTGATAAAACACCGCAGATATGATAATCAGACATCTTCTTAGCTTTTTCTAAGACTCTTAGATGACCATAATGAAATAGATCAGCAATTACAAATGAATATGAAATTTTTTTTATCATGTATTAAATTTGATATAGCTAATATTTAATAGGATTTATTTTTAAAAATATTTGTCATCAATTTTTATATCAGATATAAATTTTACAGGAGTCTCAATATACGTAGAATTAGATTTATTGTCTATAGTTGAATAAATTCATCTAATAACTTCAATCCGTACTCTCCGCTTTTTTCTGGATGGAATTGACATCCATATGCGTTTTTTGATTTTATGATTGCTGTTATTTTAACATCATTATAAAGTGTATGTGCTAGGACATTCTCTTCATTTTTGCACTCTGCCTTATAAGAATGAACAAAATACATTGATGATTTACTATTTTGTCTAGTTAACAACCTATCTTCTTTATAAATTATTCTATTCCAGCCAATATGAGGTATTTTATGTTTTATATTTTCTGAATTCGACGCTGGGATCTTAATCACATCTCCATTGATAATTCCTAATCCTTCAATTTCACCAAACTCAAAACTTTTTGACATCATCATCTGCATACCCAAGCATATCCCAAGAAAGGGTTTTTCATTATGGATATGTTCTTTGATGGGTTCAATGAGATTCCTTATTGTTAAACCCCTCATGCCATTCTTAAAAGCCCCAACACCTGGAAGAATAATATGTGTTGCTTTCTTTATATCGTCTGGACTCTCTATAATTTCAGCTTTTGCACCTAAATGTTTTATCGCGTTATTTACATTAAATAGATTGCACAATCCATAATCAACAATGCTAACTTTCTTCATACTCTCTCACATTAAAATTATTATTTAAACAATAACTTCTAATATCTTCAATTGTTGAGCGTTCATAATGTAAAATATCTGCCATAGCTACAGCATCTGCTGAAGATTCCTCTATGACTTTACCAAGATGTTCTAGATTACCCATGCCACCACTCGCTATAACAGGTATAGATACTGATTCTGAAACTTTTTTTATCAAATCAAAATCAAAACCTCTCTTTGTTCCCTCAAAATCCACGGATGTTAACAATATTTCTCCGGCTTCTTGTGTTTCCCCGATTTTTATCCAATCCATAACATCAAGCCCTGTTTTTTGTCTGCCGTTTTCTGTATAGACTTCCCAACTATCACCACTCTTTTTAGCTTCTATTGATAAAACCATACATTGGGAACCAAATTTTCTTGAAACTTCTTTAATTAATTCCGGATTTTTTATAGCAGCTGTATTTATAGCAACTTTCTCTGCTCCACACCTTAATAAATATCTAACATCATCAATTGATCTAATGCCGCCGCCAACTGTTATTGGCACATAAACATCTTTTACTGTTTTCTTGACAATATTGCTTAAATTATTTCTACCATATAAACTAGCTACTGTGTCCATATAAATAATTTCATCAATACCTGATTGATAATATTTTTTTGCATATATATTAGGATCGCCTATTACTCTCAAGCCCTCCAAATGAATACCTTTTATCAAGTTAGGACCTTTAATATCTAATCTTGCTATGAGTCTAGTATTGCTAGTTATTTTACTCAATTGGATTTCTTAGTTCCCATTTATTATTAGTATATTTCCATATATGCGGAGATCTAAAAGTATCGCACAAGTCATTAAAGTATTTTAAGTCAAATATTGGCTGTTCAAATTCTTTATGAGCTATTGGGAAATTATCCTTATCAATTGACAAGTATTTAAATATTTCATCCGCAAATCTATCTGGATACTCATGATCGAATTTTTTTACTAATAATACGCCCTCTTCACGTGTGATGTCTCCGGATCTAATTTCTTGTGCTGCATCTGTTGTAGCTCGTCCAATACCAAATTTTATTCCCATTGTGTAATAAAAAAAATCATCAATTTTATCATCTATACTGTTATACTTGCTGTATGTACCCAATGTTCTCTCTGGAGCAGCTTTAAAATCACTATTTTCCGCGGCATAATAATAATTAGACTGTGGATGCCATTTTAAATAGTAACCAAGATATCTAAAATCTAATGAGGTAGATTTAATATTATCAATATTTTCAGGGATATAAATTGACAAATCAGTATCAGTCAACCCAAAATGTTTTTTTAAAGATTCATATGAAATACCTCCGAAATACATTTCATCTCTCTCTTGAATTGAAGAAAACGTCCAGTCTCTCTTAGATGACATCGACTCATTAACGGGTGTACCATATTCTGCTTCTTGTTCACCATAAAATATTAGAGGGATACCAAATTTAATGGCCATTTTTGGCGCAAAACACTTTTGTCCGAGTATGAAAGGTTGAAATGGGTGAAGTAGTTTATCTACAGCTAATCTAGTCAATAATCTATGAGTCCTACCATTTGGTGTCATAAGATAATTATCCATTCCGGAATGTATCCAAGCTTGAAAATTCGACCATCCCCAATTTGTATACATATTTGGCGCCCAAGTAACAGTTAATGGATTCATATTATATTTATATTTCAATATATGTGATGCATAAAAACTATCTTTACCACCAGATCCCGGCACAAGGCAATCATAATTACCATTTCTACTTCTATATTTATCACACAAGATTAATAATTCTCTTTCTCGCTCCTCCCAATCTATCTCTTTATTTTTCTTCTCTGTTACAACGCATGCGTCACATATACCAGATTCATTGAAATTAATGGTAGTTTTTTTCGATTCAGCTGTATGCTTAAATTCAACAGTAGTGTTGGGTCTTTGATTTGATATTACGCATTTTTTACAATAAACAACTTCTTCAGGAAGACCATATTTTGTAATTCTTGATGTTTCTTTCAAGAATTCGGTCATATCGATTTTTTTAGGATAGTTAATAATCATTTAAGTGACAGTCCATCCTCCATCTACTATTAGGTTTTCACCAGTAATATAAGAAGCAGCAGGACTTGCTAAAAATCTCACAGGTCCGACAATATCGTTTTCTGTAGCCATTCTTTTTAAAAGTGTGCGTGACTCATATTTTTTTATAAATTTTTTTGATTGATTTCTCTGCACGCCGCCAGGAGATATACAATTCACTCTTATTTTAGGTGAGAGTGTAGATGCTAACCATTTTGTCATATGAATTAAGCCTGCTTTTGAAACTGAATATGCAGCAGGATTATTTATTTCAGTTCCATCATATAAATCCCAGTCTGGCCCAATTATTCCATACATAGATGAAATATTAACAATTGAAGGATTTCTAGACTTATGCATTTTTTTGTATAGATTCTTTACTAGAAAAAAAATAGATGACAAATTAACGTCTAGGCATTTTTGCCATGAGTCTCTTGCTTGGTTCTTATATGATGTATTCCAACCCGTCATGTTGTCTGTACCAACCATTCCTATTGAATTGATTATAGTGTCGATAATTTTAAATTCCTTTGAAATTTTTTTGACTAGAGAATCTAATTGGGTTTCTATACCTAGATCGCAATCAAAAATATAAATATTAACATTATATTTTTTTGCTAGTTTCATTTTTAATTTTGAAAGGTCTTTCTCACAAAGATCAACTAATATTAAATCAGAATTATTTTTTGCAAAATCCTCAGCAATGGCACTGCCAATATGCCCGGATGCACCTGTAATTAAAACGATATTATTTTTATTAGTTTTTTTATTCATTTGTATTATTTAAATATAGATATTCTGCATATTTAAAGTCATTTATATCATCGATATCAATCGATTCTGATTTATCTAGAATATAACCATGAATATTACCATCCATGAGATTTTTAGTTTTCATGATATAGTCTGGGCTAGTTATATATCCATAAGTTGTTATATTATAACAATTATGTGCATCCTGCCTTCGGTATATTTGCTTATCATGCAAGTTGTTAAGTTCAATTTTACCTGAGTTATTCATATTTACTATATTAAAATTAGGTATGTGATGACTCTGAGTTACACCTAAAAGTAAATCACATTCTATATCCTTGTATCTATTAATCATTTTATTTATCGTTTTATAACATCTAAGAGGACTCGTGCAAGGTAGTGACACAAATATATCTATAGTTTTACAGTAATTACTAATCGCATGCTTCCAACTAGAGATCTCACTCGATTCATCGGTTGCTAGATTATTTGGTCTCATAAAAGGAACTGTCGCTCCATATGAAAGTGATATATTTTTAATCATTTCGCTATCGGTTGAAACAACAATATCTTTGAATAATCTTGATTTTTTTGCCATATCTATCGTATGCGCTATTAATGGTTTGTCTCCAAAATTAATTATATTCTTATTTGTGATTCCTTTGGATCCACCTCTTGCGAATATAAATGCAATATTGTTCATTTAAGATATATTCTTTTCTGTTGATTTAGAGATGAATGCATTGCATTCAACACATATTGCGTTGATATCAATGATTGTATGGAGAATATTGATTTTACATTTTGTGATATGCACTTAAATATGTACTTAATTTCTTTCATATATGAGTCATTGACTGAATCTTTAAATTGAATGATAGAATTTTTTTTACCTGATATTTTTATCTGGTTAGCTAGATGATTAATAATTATATTTTTATTTTTAGTAGATATTATGCATTTTCGCTCATTTACACTAGACAACATATTCGCACAAAAATTAATATTTAAATTATTATGATATTTAAATATTGCCTTAATATTTAATTCAACATCTGATTTTAATTTATGTTGATCCATTTTATAGACTTTCACGCTTTTTGGTTTGCCAAATAAATAAATCATATAATCAACTTCATGACTAAGCTCATTTATAACACCTCCTCCTAGAGCTTTGCTAAATGAGACTGTCTTTTCATAATTTTTATTCTTTCTCCATTTTCTAAAATCTGTAGAAACATTAATATGAACACTTTCAATATTTGATGTTTTATTAGTAAATAGTTTCTTTTTTATAAAATCTATTCTATCTGTAAATCTCATATTGTATCCAATATGCGTTATTTTGTTCGTTTTCGATACAGTGTTTACTAATGATGAGATTCTGTCATGATTAGTCATTAATGGTTTTTCAATAAAGATATTAAATCCTTTTCTTAGTGTGGTTTTAATATCATCAGAATGATTGCTTGCTGGTGAACATATTAACGCAATAGATTTATTATTCATAGAAGTAATATCTTTTAGACTTCTAATTACTACAATATATTTACTATTGAAAAACTTATCTAGTTTTATATTTGTTCTTTTCAATACATAGATTATTTTATTAGGAAAAATATTTTTAATATTCCTAATATGTCTTATAGCAATGTTTCCACTTCCAATGACAAGTATTTCTATAGGAGTTATATTATTTTTTTGCTTTTTCATAATTTACATGACTACCTATATCTAGCCATTGTTCATGCATTGGAAAAATTCCAACGTTATTATTTTTTATAGCTTTAGAGATAATATCGGTCATATCTATTCTTTTATTGTATTCAAGATTATTAACAATATCTGGATTTACTACATATATACCCGCATTGATGAGATATTTTTTTAATGGTTTTTCTGCAATATTAACTAATTTATCATTTTCGATTTCTATTGTTCCAAAAGGGATTTGAATATCATAAAAAGATGCACACACCGTAATATCTAAGTTTGACTTATTATGATAGTTAATTAGTTCTGAGTAATTGATATCAGTTAATACATCTCCATTTATTATCACAACTGGTGATTCAATATTTTTTGATTGAAGCAAAGATAAAGAACCTGCTGTGCCTAAAGGTTCTTTTTCTTCAAGAAAATTAACCTTTATTGAATTATTCAATGTTTTATTAAAATAATCCTTAATTATATCTCCTTTATAGTGAATTGATATGTAGATGTCTTTGAGATTATGATGATGTAAGCGTTCAATAATTTCATGTATTATTGGTTTTTTTTGCAAGGGTAATAATGGTTTTGGCGTTTTAAGAGTAAGCGGATGTAATCTTTCACCCTTACCGCCAGCCATAATTAAAGCAGCACACTTGTTTCGTTGCTCAATCCGCATATCTGTGCTTGATACAATCTTAATAATATTATTTGTATCATCAACTATTGGAATATATTGATGGGTTTGAAGAAGATCTCTAATATAAGATAACTGATTAACTTTAGCTGATTTAGGATTTTTATTCATTATTTCGTGACATTGATTATCGAGATTAAGATTGTTTAGAAGCCCTCTCCTTATATCCCCATCGGTAATTGTTCCAACTAGTTTTTTGTTATCTGTGATTAATACTAATTTATAGTTGCTTTCTTGAAGAACTCGAATAGCATCTGACATCTTTGATTCTTTAGTAAGAATATTTTTATTGATATTGGTCATTTAAATTAGATCGCGCAAGTATAACTTAGAATCTTTTTTAAGGTCTTTTTTTACTTTTTTATTTAGCACATCTGAATAATTCTTAGCACATATCCCGCTTGCGGATCTTTTACATGCTATATGCTCATCTTTCAATATTTGTCCGGATGAAATATCTTTTCGTAAAAATAACCGCTTAATGACATGTCGATAATTCTTTCTCTCTGAAAAAGTAATTTTTTTTGTAGATGATCCTAATGCTATTTCAGATTTTCTAATTAATTGAACATACTTTTTAAAATCATTGATATTCAAAGAACTTTCATGATCTGGTCCAGATAATTTATTAGACTTAGTAACATGTACCTCAATAAATTTTATTTTCTTTGATGAGGCGAGTACTGGGGTAACAAAATCAGCAGAATGATCTGAGTATCCCAATCTCATATTATAATTTTTATTCAGCGTGTCTAAAACATTTAAATTTAGTTCATTCATAGGAGCTGGATATTCTGTAGTGCAGTGAAATAATATAACTTTATTATTAATATACTTTAGATTCTTTTTAAAATAATTTGCATGTATTGATTTTTTAAAATTGAAGTTTTTATTCTTATTACCATAAGCTAATGCAGATAATGCTATATCAATATCATGGAGATCTGACATGCCGGTTGATAGTAATATACTTTTATTAGTCCTGCCTAAATGGAGGAGAAGTTGGATATTTGTCAGGTCTGATGAACCAACTTTAATCAATTTAAGATTTAGCTCTTTAGTAATAAAATGTATGTCTTCTTTATCTGTGATTGTGGTAATAAAATCTATTTCTTTAGATTCAGAATATTTTTTCAGTTTAATAAAGTCACTATGTTTTAACTCATATTTACGTAACATATTTAACTGAGACTGATTACCCTGTGTTTTATCCTGATATGGTGCTTTATCGGTATCGCTTGCACAAACAGAATCGCTTGAGTATGTTTGAAACTTTACTGCATCAGCTCCCGATTTTTTACATTCTCTTATTAATTCTTTTGCAAGACTAAGACTACCATTATGATTCACTCCAATTTCTGCAATAATATATATTTTATTTTTTATCATTTTATATCTACAAATGATTTGTTTTTAATGTCATTTAATTTAACTGTTTTAAGTATTCTTAAGACTGTGTTTATCGTATTTTTTCCTTCATAGTTGATTATATTGTCTGATTTTTTATAATTTAGTGAGCTTTTGATACACTTTAAAATTGATGAACAAGCATATGATGCATTAAAAATACTATTGGTTAATGGACGACCTTTTTGTCTTATGCCTACATTTACTGTTGGCGTATTCAAATATGGAGCCTCAATAAACCCAGACGATGAATTTCCAATTAAAAATTCAGAATATCTTAATAAATGTAAATACTCTTCACGTCCATACGAAGGTATTAAAAGTGAATTCATATTAGATTTTATATAATTTTTAATTTCCTTCAAAATTATATTACTCCCAGCATCTGAATTTGGATATGAGAAAACTTGTATAAAGTTTTTATATTTTTTAAGAGATGTAAGGATATTTTTAACTAACCGATGATTATTGCGATCTATGGTCTCAGGATGGAGCGATACCATAAAATACCTACACTTCTCTAATTTTTTATTTATTTTACCCAAATAATCTCTTTCGTTAAATTTCATTTTTTTTATAGCATCTATTCCTAAAGATCCAACGTTATGAATGAATTCTTCTCTCTCCCCCATTTGTATTAATCTTTTTTCAAATTCTTTATTTGCTACAAAATGTATATCAGCTAATTTTGATACTGAGTGTCTTAACGCATCATCTATGGCTCCACTTGTCACTTCACCGCCATGAAAGTGTGCTAGCGGAGTTCCTATAATATGACATGCGAGTGCAAATGGATACATATCGTATCTATCTCCTAATACTATGAATATATCAGGATCAATTTTTTTGATTGCATTATATGCCTTTTCTAATTGTATTGACATTGCTTCAATAATTCCTTTTTCATTTAAGTTTTTTTGATTAGTTTTGATGATAAAACTTGGTTTGAAACCATCATTAATAACATCTTTATAAGTATACCCGAATTTCTTCAAAGTATGCATTCCTGTTATAATTAATTTGAAATTTATATCTTTAGACTCTCTCAATTTATTCATAAGAATATAAAGATGATTATAATCTGCTCTACTTGATGTTAGAACACATACTTTTCTTTTCATGATTTGTAATAGCAGCTTGGTAAGCTTATTGTTTTTTTCCAGATGTTTATAGTATTTTTTAAATCAGATTTTGGATAATTTTTTAAATATTTTGACAGATGCTGAGGTTTCCATAACTCCCTCAAATAGAGTTTATTTTTATGTAATTGATTCAATAGCTCTTGATGATTTTTGATATAATCATCTTTTAACATTAGATTTATCACCCAATTATTAGGTTTAGAATCTCTAGAATATGAGTTGATATAACAATACTTGTCATCTTTGAAAACTTTTTTGTATTGAGAAAAAAGCTTAGTCTTTAATGACAATGTTTTTTTGAGATTGCATAGCTGATTATAACCTATAGATGCATTAATGTTTGCCATTCTAAGATTATACCCAAGAACATCATGTTCTACTTTCCATTTATGTATTTTTCTCGCAGTACTTATAATGTGTTTAATCTTTTTATAGTCACTATAGTTTTTCAATAATATCGCACCACCCATGCCTGTTGTAACTATTTTATTACCATTGAAAGACAGAATTGATGCACGACTTGAAATGCCAACATGTTTATCATTATAAAAAGAACCTAATGCCCCTGCAGCATCTTCGATAATTTCCAATTTATATTTTTTTGTAATCTTTCTTAGTTTATTAATATCAACTGGAAGTCCATATGCATGCACTACAATTATAGAGCTTACCTTGTTTTTTGTGATTCTATTAAAACAGCCATTATTTTTAACAATTAAATT
>MDTE01109955.1_pt1 | contig 18603 bp, 21 predicted proteins | sample 811231 | NCBI WGS metagenome assembly MDTE01 (sample SAMN05326651, study PRJNA326480) | marine metagenome | isolation source: seawater | place: Indian Ocean: Red Sea | collected 2010 | reverse complement strand
TTGCGTTGACTGAACTGATAGCGGAATCTTCCTCTCTCCCCCGTAATTAACCTCGATTTAAACTCACCACTATTGTGACCTTGATAGTTTATGTGAAGCTTGCTGCGTGCTATTCTGTGGGTGTAAGTATCACGCTACGATAGGAGGGCTTACTATGCCATTCGGATTAGGTTGGCCAGAACTAACAATAATTCTTGTAATTGTCCTTGTAATCTTTGGTGCCGGTAGAGTACCTGAAATAGGCAGGGCTCTCGGCAAAGGAATTAAAGAATTCCGAGGTTCGGTTTCAGATGCTAAAGAAGAAGTAGAAGGTACTACGGTAAAAGCTACTCGAGCGAAAACATCTGCAAAATCCAAAAAGAAATAAGTATTCTCTCACCAAAATTTAAGCTTAGTACAAACCGTACGTAGTATACCTTTTTGCTCTCTATCCCTTGAGGATCTTTTCCTAAGGAATTGACCCAGACGAGCAAGCACTATGCCAAATTCGTAAAGTACAACCATAGGTACTGCTACCAGCGTCTGATTCACAGGGTCAAAAGTGGGAGTGATGATAGCGGCTGCAACAAAAGCCAATAAAATAGCAAATCGCCTAAATCTACCTAGTACTCTAGGTGTTACAACCCCGAGGCGAGCGAGCCCAAACAGAATTAATGGAATCTGAAATATTATGCCCATCCAAAACATTAACGAAAGAAGTACATTAATGTAACTCGAGATTCGAATCTCTGCGTTTATGTTTTCTGAGCCAAAATTAAATAAAAAATTGAATGCAGGCGGGAATAAAACGTAATAAGCAAATGCCATTCCTGTTACGAAAGCAATGATCACAGCGGGCAAAAAAAGGAACAAATAAACTTTCTCACGAACAGTTAAACCAGGAGAAGCAAACATAATCAATTGATAAAGCAATATTGGAGTAGAAACAACAAATGCGACCATTAGTGTCACTTTGAATGTAACACTTACCGTTTCTAAAACTTCAGTTGCAATCGGCTTTTCATCAAGCTGCGAAAACCCTGGTTCAAGCAAAAAATTAAGTATTCCATCCCTAAAAATGAAAGCTGTAATCATTGCAATTACAACGAAAATAACGATCAGTAATAATCGTTTACGCAATTCTTCTAAATGATCACGTAATGTCATCACTTCAGACAAAATTAACCGTCCTGTCTTTCTAGATTATCCTCACTTAGGGAATTACTTCTGGCAACAGAATCTTCAGGTGGAGGCAGCGGGTCCACTGTAGTTTTTGGAGCAATAACAGGCTTATCCAAATCAATCGTTGCGGAATCAACAGTGGCTCTAAGCATATGCTGCGCTTCACGCCAATACTTTCCTGCAGATCGGGCTACTTCAAGCATACGTACCGGACCGAGCAAAACTAACGCAACAATTAATATCCAAAGTAACTCTAAATTGCCCACGCCAAAAATATTCATCTCTTCTTCCTATTCTTCGGTATGCGCAACCCCAAAGCGCTTTTACAATCCGGGCATTTAGAGTACTCGAAAAAAGAAGATGCCAAATTAATCTTGATCCTGATACCAAACCTTCGCAAGAGATTATGCGTTATACATACTGGTAAACCGACGACACTTAAATAACATCCTTTTATACTCTCAACGGGTGCAAACATGTCATTTTGAATAGCGTAAGCACCCGCTTTATCCATTGGATCTCCTGACGCAATGTAGTTTTCAATTTCTTCATCGGAGTACCAACGCATTTTTACTTTTGACGATTTATGACTTACTAAATACTCTCCATTGCTAGAATCTAGTACGCACACTGCTGTAACAACGTTATGTTCCCGATCCCTCAAACTTAATAGCATTTCTTCAGCTTCTTCAATATCTACAGGCTTATTCATAATTCTACCGTCAATCTCAACAACAGTATCAGCAGCTATAACTGTTCCATTAGTACAAGCTACCCCTGCAGAATAAGCTTTTTCATGCGCTCTTGCTCTTGCTAATTTGGATGGGTCTGTACCATTAGGCATTGAAGGCTCTATAACCCCTGAATCCATGACCAAAAACTCAATGCCCATGGCGCTTAATATCTCCTGGCGCCGAGGAGAAGTTGATGCTAGTACTAATGACTGCCGAGAGTTGATTATGCTCAATCGCTCATTGTCCCGTACTAAAATAGTCACTGATTCAATATGATAGGTTTGGGGAAACATATCAACAGGTTGCACACAATCAATATTAAATGGACCTGAAGTAAGAATAGCCAAATCCCTTGCGAGAGTTTCTGGGTCACAAGAAATATAAACAATCTTAGGGGGAGGGTTTTCCAGTAAGGCATCAAGTGTGCCTTGCATGCATCCTGAACGAGGTGGGTCCAAAATCACCGCGTCGATTTGGTCTCCGGTAAAATTCGCAAGTAATTCTTCTGTTTTCCCTTGGTATAATTCAACATTGTGAAGATTTTGAGTATTAACTCTAGCGTCCACTAGCGCAGATGCTGATTCTTCCACTGCAATTACTTTTTTTGATTTACCGGCTATTAATACGGCAAACGTAGATACTCCAGCATAGGCATCAACTACTGTTTGTTTGCCATTAAGCTGCAAGCCATCCATTACTATCCGTGCTATGTTTTCCGCCTGAGGAGAGTTCACCTGAAAAAATGAAGGTGAAGAAACTTGAAATTTACTACTAAGCAGTCTCTCTTGATAATATTTTTGACCTGATTTCAAACTTATTTCAGGATTTTGGAAAGTAGGTTGGAGAAGATAGCTATCAGTATTAACTCCGTACCTTAAAGATAATTGAGTCGTTTCCGCCACCTTCGATTGAAGTACTTGTACTGCGTCATTGATCCATGGTGTCATTAGATGGCAATAATCTATCTCTACATGCCGTCTACGCTCTTTGTGGACATATCCTAGCCGCCCACCTTCCTTACTGACAGTAAATCGCGCATGATTGCGATATCCATACTGTTGCGGGCTTGCTAACGTAGGCAATACGGTAGCTTCTATTCCTCCAATTCTATGAAGAGAATCGTCTAGCATATCTCGCTTAATTTCTAATTGTTTTTCATAGTCAATATGCTGCCATTGGCATCCAGTACAATTGCCAAAAAACTTACATACCGGAGAGATCCGAGTATTCGATGATTCAATCACCTTAGTAACTTCTGCGGCAATGTAATTTCTCCTGTCAGCAATGACTTTAGCAATAACAGTCTCTCCAGGAATACCGCCAAAAACAAAGACTTTCTTGCCATCATGTTCAGCAATAGCTTCGCCTTGGCGGCCAAATCCATTCAAATACAGCGTTAATAGTGCTGGTTTTTCTTTATCCACAGGAGGAATCATAGCTAGATAATATCAGTAGAGCACGAGATAGTCCGATAATTGATTAATCGCTGTATGATAGTAGTGAGATTTGAATTAGGGAGGAAACATGCCTAACTCTTCAAAGACCGCTATTCTCGTGATTTCTGTTACAACTAGCACAGGGCAAGTCGGGCGGCATGCTTACCCTGCCCCAAATACACCGGAAGGTGTTGCTGATCTGATTTCTAGAACCACAACCCGAATTGATGACGCTTTCAATCCTGCGACTCCAAAAGGTTTTATACTAGAAAATCCTGTTGTTATATACAATCTAGACCACGTCGTATCGATAAAAGTGGATGGGCTTTCAGAAAATCAACTTACTGATATCGCTCAAAAGACGGAACAACGATTGGGCTTTAATAGTGCCTAAAGATGAATTTATGGAGTGAAAATGCTAGACGGAATAAAAAATAAAGTTGCTATCGTAACTGGTGCAGGTAGAGGAATAGGGCAAGGAGTAGCAATTCGTCTTGCCAAAGAAGGCGCGAAATTAGTTATTAATGATCGAGATCAAGAACCTTTAGACCACACTATAGATCTCATTAAAAGTGCAGGTGGGGATGTCGTTGGGGTTGCCGCATCTGTTACAGATGACGACATTGGCGATCAGTTAGCTAAAGCAGCAATAGAACGGTTCGGAGATATACATATTGTTGTTCCGGCTGCTGGTTTCTTATGGGACGGAATGATTCACAAAATGTCTAACGAACAATTTGACACGATTATAAATGTTCACCTTGGAGGGACATTTAAAGTAGTACGAGATACATTCAAAGTTATGCGTGAAAATGCCCGCCTAGAAAAAGAAAAAGGGGTAACCGTTCCTGCCAGAAGAATAGTCACCATTTCTTCGCTATCGGGATTCGGCAATCTTGGGCAAGCCAATTATTCTGCAGCAAAAGCAGGGATTGCAGGGCTCACACGAACTGTCGCAATTGAAGGAGCAATGTTCAACGTCCTTGCCAATTCACTTGCTTTTGGGCTAATTGATACACGGATGACAAGACCTATAGAATCACAGCAAGAATTTGTAGATGGGGCCGTCCAAGGAATCCCTGAGTCCGCACGAAACAAAGCACTCGATGAAATACCTTTGCATCGGGCTGGGACTATTGAGGAAGCTGTAGGGCCGATCGTCTTTTTCTGCTCTGATCTTGCAACATACGCCACTGGAGCCTTGCTTGAAATCAATGGTGGGGTACATATCACATAAAAAGAGGCTTAATTGGTAAATTCTAGCGAAATCTACGAACCAAAACCGCGTGTTCATGTCGTTACATTTTTCAATTTAAAGAACTTCTCTCAGACGTTTTCATTCATGGCTTTAAATATGAAAATCTACAAATTCGCACGTGTACAACCAGGCTATTATGCCGGCGGAATCAGAGGTAAGTGGTGGAGCCGAGAATTTTATACTTACACGATTTGGGAAGACCGTGATTCAATGTTAGCTTTCGTTAATTCTGAACCACATCAAAAAGCTATGGAAAAAACATTGAAATTCGCTGGACCAGGTTCATGTTTCAGTGAATTCATTAGTGACGCGCCACCTGATTGGGAAATAGCTGAAAGCCGACTATCAAATCCAACAAGATATTTTGTCCCTTCAGGAATTGGAGATAACCGATTCCCTTAATATAGATCGATCATCCATCTCTTTAATATTCTATGAACTAACATTAGTTCGGCTATAGCTAACACTACGAAGAAAATAAGCGTCGGACTCACTCCATGAGCGACAATGGCGAATGCAGTGCCCGCAGCGGGTGGGTGTTCAACGTTTATTAGTGCCATCAATAGAATTGCCAGCCCTACGGCTATCCCAATGTACGTACTGAGCAATATTCCAGTCACAGAGTCCGCAAAAACAGCAAATGGCAAGGCCGCCATTAAAGATACAAAATGACCTCCAGAAACATGCCTAAAACTTGCGGAACGACTATGCGGTGAGATAAACAAAATGAATGCCGTAGACGCGATTGCTCCAATCACTACTGCTCCAGAGGTAATAGAACCAATAAGAAAGTCTGCAATCCAAATAGTTAACGCCAGTGTCACGATAACCAGGCCTATTTGAATTAAATATTGCCTAGTATTAGAAATAAAATTCAAATCAAATCCTTACTTGAAAAGCTGTAAAAATTTATCTTGATACTCATCAAACAAATCCCATCTCTGAAGTTCTTTATGAATTTCTTTGGGTTCTAAGTTACCTTTTTGAGCCTCGACAAACATCAAGTCAATACGACGATGTGCATCCCTCGGAACATTAGCTTCCATATCCAAGAGTCCGTGAGATCTCATTTCATTGGCATTTAAATGTGCTGATCTTGCTGTTAATTCATAGATAAATTTCATCAAGGATACATCCCATAGATCATCTGGCCCTCTAATTACTGCTTCAAGTGGCTTATTTTCTTTGTTCAATTTTTCAACAATTCTTTTAGTCACTTCGTCCACGGATCCTGATACCACTGAAGTATCTCCTCCGTCGTTCTTATACCGATACATTAATCCGGGTTGATTAGGACCGTATTCTTTAATTAAATTCCTTAAGAATTTTTCAGCGTTTTCTCCGAATCCTTCATGATTCATTAGGTAATGGGGAGTAACTACCTGAGGGCGTTCTGCCCTAACTATTCCTTCTCGAATCACAGCTTCTTCTACCATGCTCTTGATCCCTAATTCTTGGTAAATAGGTGTAGTTATAAGGTAGTATTTTACTGATGTTACCCCGAACGTTGCTAAAGCTTGCGTGGGTGGTCTAACCACCCACGTATTTTCAATTGCGTCGTATAAGCGCTTATCTTGTTCGTCCATTAATACATTATACCGGTATGGCATGGTATTTTTTATATAAATAATTAACCCCAACGCATTCTCTGATATTCCACGAATGAATACTCGTATATAATAGGTATTCATTCGTGGAATATATTGTGCTAGGAAAAGGTAAAAATGCCTCAATATGATGTTATTGTGATCGGATCAGGCCCGGCAGGTTATGTAGCATCGATACGCGCATCTCAGCTTGGCTTAAAGACGCTCTGTATCGAAAAAGAGGCTGTCGGTGGAGTCTGCCTAAATTGGGGATGCATACCGTCAAAATCGCTGCTGAAAAATGCCGAAGTACTGAACCTGCTAAAAAGATCTGAGGAATTCGGAATTAAAGTATCTGAAGTTACTCCGGATTACAGTAAGGGATTCCAGCGAAGTCGAGAGGTAGTGAATATCCTAACGAGAGGTTTAAAGCAACTTTTTAAGAAAAATCTGATCGAGTACAAAGAGGGTACAGCTTATATTACAAGCTCTAATGAAGTAATCGTAGCTGATCAAATCTTCACAGCTCATAACATCATTATTTCTACAGGTGCTAGGCCAAAAGTCCCCTACAAAATAAATATCGACGGCAAAATAGTAATGACTTCAAAAGAGGCCATCCTCGATGAAACTATTCCCGAAAGCGTTGCTATAATTGGCGCTGGGGCAATCGGAGTCGAGTTTGCATATCTTTACAAATCTTACGGCTCACAAGTAACTTTAGTAGAGTCAATGCCGCAAATCCTACCTAAGGAAGATTCTGAGGTATCAAACACTTTAGCTCGATCATTTAGGAAACGAGGAATCCACATTTATACAAGTTCCCATCTTTCCGAATTGGTCATCGAGCAAAATAAAGGTAGAATCACCATAAATACACCAGAGGGGCAGCACAATTTATTGGTAGATCGTATTCTAATTGCTACCGGAATTTCACCAAACATCGAAAATATTGGTCTTGAAAACATCGAAGCCCAAATTACAGATGGATTTGTTGCAGTCGACGAAAATCTGTCAGTAAATAAGAAGAATGTGTATGCAATCGGTGATATAAATGGGAGGATCCCTTTGGCACATGTCGCACAAGCCGAAGGAGTATTTGTTGCAGAGCATATCGCAGGATTAGCTCCGCTGCGGTTAGACTATGATGCCATACCTAGGGCTGTTTACTGTAGCCCGCAAATTGCTAGTATAGGACTAACGGAAAAAGAAGCCACTGAACGAGGTTATTCTGTTAGTGTAGGGAAGTTTCCTTTTATGGCAAATGGGAAATCATTGACGGCAAATGAGCGTGAAGGTTTTGCAAAAATTATAGGTGATGCGGCTACGGGTGAATTGTTAGGAGCTCATTTAATTGGGCATGAGGTGACTGAATTGCTTGGAGAATTAAGTTTAACTCGTATACTAGATGGAACAACATCAGAACTAGGCGGGTTAGTCAAAGCTCATCCTAGTGCGTCAGAGGTAATAAAAGAAGCTGCACTTGCAACTCAACAAAGTGCGCTTCATATTTAGATCGATAAGTGGGAAACCCACGGAGGAAATTTATGAGCGAGAACAATTTTGATTTCGCATTAGCAATTGGAGGAGAAGCCGGGCAGGGTATAGCTACGCCTGGTGATACTCTAGCCCGGATTATGGTGCGACGAGGCCTGCACGTACACACCTACAATGCATTCCAGTCAATCATTCGCGGGGGGCATATTTTCTTAACGATTCGAGTGGCAGATAAAGAAGTTCACAGTCATGGTGACAAGCTTGATATGTTGCTTGCTCTTAATCAAGATACTATGGATCGCCATTTACGATTACTTGGATCTGGAGCCGTAGCTTTATACAACAGTGACGTGATCGCCCCAGGTGAAGCTGCTTCGGGAGTTCAATTATGTCCTATCCCGGTAAATGAACTAACTGGTTCAACACGGGCTGGGCTCAACCAAAACACGGTTGCTCTTGGTGCAATGATGCATTTATTAGGTTTGGATTTCTCTGTCCTAGAAACAAGTATCACTCAGCAATTCGCTCGTAAAGGCGAAGATGTGGTTAATGAAAATATTCGTGTTGCGCTAGCAGGTTTTACCCATGCTCAAGAAAATTTTGAACCCTTCACTGCTCCACTTCCCGAAGGAGGTGAACCACAAGCCATGTGGTCGGGTAACGATGCGATAGCTATGGGCGGGGCAGCAGCAGGAGTTAAATTCTATGCAGCGTATCCAATGAGCCCCTCTACAGGTGTGCTCCATTGGTATGCACAAAATGCTAGAAATCTTGGGATTATGGTGCGACAAGTTGAAGATGAAATAGGCGTTGCCAATATGGTAATTGGTGCCGCCCATACTGGAACACGCTCTATGTGTTCTACTTCCGGTGGTGGTTTCGCATTAATGACTGAAGCTGTTGGGGCTGCGTCAATGATGGAAATACCTTGCGTTTACGTAAACGTGCAACGCGCGGGCCCCTCAACGGGTGTACCAACTAAAACTGAGCAAGGAGACCTCTGGCAAGCTCTTGGTGCAAGCCAAGGAGATTTCGAAAGATTTATTGTCGCACCTAAAGATGCGTTAGACGCATTCAACACTATACCCGAAGTTTTTAATTTAACTGATAAATTACAATGCCCTGCTATCGTATTATCAGATCTTCTGATTTCTGAGGGCCGTTTTAGCGTAGATCCTAAATACATCAATTTTCATCCAACAATTGATCGTGGTGAATTAATTACCCAATCTGATGGAGAAGCTGGCCCTTATTCGAGGTATAAAGATACTGATACCGGAGTATCTCCACGCGCAGTTCCTGGGGTGAAAGGTCATGTACACACTGTTGCTACGGACGAACATGATGAAGATTCTGGACTCTTATCGGATGAATTTACAAACCCTCTAAAAAGGCGAGCTTCCGTAGAAAAACGTGCGCGTAAATTTGCCAATGCCAGTTCTCTGATGGCACCTCCCGTAATTGAAGGCAACCCTAATGCTGAAGTTACGTTAGTTGGATGGGGTTCAACAGAAGGTGTAATTAAAGAGGCGATAGAGCAGCTTGCAGATAAAGGAGTAATCGCCAATCAATTGGCAATAAAATGGATTGTCCCCTTCCATTCTGAAGAAATTGTTAACTTACTTGCTAATAAGAAGTTTATAATCATCGAAAATAACTACTCTGGCCAATTTGCTCGATACTTACGAAGTGAAACTGGGCTCACGGCAAATGGCCATATACGAAAATACGACGGAGAGCCTTTCGCTCCACACCATATATCTGAAGGAATAACGGAAATTCTAAATAATGACTCCACTATATTCATCCCCGATCAAGAAGTTATTGTTTAGCCAGAGGTAATTATGACAGATAAAATTATTGAATTAACGGCAAAAGATTTTAAAGGTAATGTCGAACCAGACTGGTGTCCAGGCTGTGGAGATTTTGGAGTATTAAACAGCCTCCAGCGAGCAGCTGCAGAATTAAGCCTCCAACCTCACGAGGTAGTTACAGTTAGTGGAATAGGCTGCTCTTCTAACCTTCCTGGGTACATTAATACCTATGGCATGCATACATTGCATGGTAGATCATTAGCTTTTGCCACGGGCGTAAAAATGGCCAATCATGAATTGACTGTAATCGCTACCGGTGGGGATGGTGACGGCTATGGTATTGGAGGAAATCACTTTACTCATACTGCACGCCGTAATGTAGACCTCACATATGTTGTTATGAACAATCAAATATACGGATTGACTACGGGGCAGATTTCTCCCACTAGTCGTCCTGGACAGAAAACGAAAAGTACTCCATTTGGTAGTGTTGAGTACCCTTTAAATCCACTTACTTCTGCCATCATGAATGGCGCAACCTATGTTGCTCAAGGCTATTCTGGGGATATCAAACACTTAACTGACTTGATTAAAGGTGGAATCCAGCATAAAGGCTTCTCATTAATTAACGTATATAGCCCATGTGTGACATTCAATTTAGACAACACACATGCATTTTTTAAATCGCGTATAAAAAAACTAGAAGACGAAGGGCATGATCCAACCGATTGGAAAGCAGCATGCGAAAAAGCAATGGTCTGGGGAGACCAAATATACGTTGGAAAGTTCTTTGAGATTGATGAGAAAGAATCTCTAAGCGAATTGGAACCTGTTCTGCGTGATGGCCCTGTATCGAAACGTGAGGGTGGAATTACTCAAGAGCAAGCAGAGCGGATCATCCAGCGCATGATGTAATTACTGGGATGCCTTTAACACCTGAACAAAAAGCTGAAATTGAAGCCCAACGGAAGCTTCAATACACAACGCGTAGGGCTACGGTTTCCGCGATCGAAGAAATCCTATATCAGCCATTTGATGTATTGGACAATGGCTTTATTCGAGTCATAGATTACATGGGTGATGATTCTGCAATAGTTCAAGCAGCACGTGTTTCCTATGGACGAGGAACGAAACGAACTCGTGATGATCAAGGGTTGATCAACTATCTAATGCGAAATGCACACACTTCTCCTTTTGAAATGTGCGCAATAAAACTGCATGTGAAATTGCCTATATTCGTTGCTCGCCAATGGATACGACACAGAATGGCTAATGTAAATGAATATTCAGCACGATACTCCGTTTTAGACAACGAATTCTACATGCCACCCATTGAACAATTATCAGCACAGTCATCAGTGAATAAACAAGGAAGGGAAAGTTCCTTAGATACAAATCGCGCTGAGCAAATTTTAGATTTACTCAAAAGCGATGCGAGTCGATCATTTGACCATTATTTTCAAATGCTAAATCGCAATCAAGAAGGGGAAGAAATAGTACCAGGGGAAACTGCGCTTGCCAGGGAGCTCGCACGTATCGGATTACCGTTGAGCACCTACACGCAATGGTACTGGAAAATAGATCTGCATAACCTGTTACACTTTGTTAGGCTGCGTGCTGACAGCCACGCCCAATGGGAAATTCAAGAATACGCACGTATTATGCTCAATATCCTAAATTTATGGGTACCACTTGTAACTAAAGCTTTCATAAACTATCGAATGGGTGGTGCTCATCTCAGTGAAGAAGGCTTATCTATAGTCAGAGCGCTAATTGCAGGCAAGAAAATTGACTCTGAGAACTTAGAAATGTCCCCGAGAGAATGGCGTGAATTAAAAAATCTATTACACTTAGATTAGAGTAACTAATTCTAGACTATACCTATATCCATTTTGGAATAATAAACGCTCGGAACTTAATAAAGAATTGCTCGTTTTTGGTCGCAAAAATTACACAAACTATATATTCGTCGCAGGATTAAGCATTTGATGAAATAAAATAAAGAGGCCGCTCATACGAGCGGCCTCTTTATTTTCTATTCCTTGCGGGTTACGCGATAGTAAGCCGAGGTTTTCTGCTGAAAAGAAGAGCACCACTAACCATCATCACTATTCCCAAAACCAACGCAGTCCATAGGAATGTCATCAGCATAGGATCACCAGTTGCAGGGGGAGTCCCAATAACTACTTGCATAGCACCTATATCCTGGACGCTAGTATAAAGGCCTGCTGCACCATTTTCGGATCCAACATTCCCAATCGTTCCATTCCCATCATTATCGACACCGCTAACCAACTGAGCCGCTGTAGCTTTCAAATTATCAAGCTCAAGATCCACAGCTATCCCAGATGAAGTCGCACCAAGAACCCTAGATGCATTAGCATTTAATTTATCAGCTAGTGCAATGGTACTAGAGGCTGAAGCAATCACTAAATCAGCCGCATCAGAAAGAGGTGCGTCCCCAGCTGCATTTGCTTTAATATCAGCAGCTTGTACTGATACATTCTCAGCTTTAGCTTTTAATGCACCAATCGCGTCCATCACAGCCTGCGCACCTGATTGCTGTGCAACCAACGTGTTTGCCGCTTCAGCTGTATTTGCACTTGTCTGAATTGCATTTGCCTGAGCCCTTGCTTGTGATGCTGTAGTAATTAAGGAAGGAAGAGCATCCGAAACTTGGGATTGAATGTAATCTCCATAAGCAACATTACCTGAGTCGGCCGACTCAGGGTCTGGACTTGGCTCGATAGTAACAAGGAATGTTTTATAATCGGCCAATAAATCTGATTTGGTAGGACTTACATAAGTTCCACTCAAATCAGGGCCAACACCAAAAACCCCTACGTTTAATTTAGTTCCAGCTTCATCAACAAGCCATCCTTGATATTTGGATCCAGTTGATAAAACTGTAAGTCCTTGAATGTCCACTACTAAGCTATCGCTTTGCGCATTGGCGTCACGAAACTTAGCAGATCCATCCAAAACCGTAGCAGTACCATGGTCAGCAAAGACACTCACAGTAGTAAGCATCGATAGCAACAGCACTCCAGCAAAACTTAAAAACACTTTTCGGCGCATGGGTATTCGCCTCCTGTCGACAATGGATCTAGTGAAGCTCAAAGTATTCAAAGCGAAACAATCAGCATCACTGAAAACTCCTAGTATTTTACTACTAGCCACAGCATTATAGTACATAGTTATTAAACTAACATAGGTATAAGTACGAATATATTCAAATTTTATCTATTCGATTACAATTTTTACCTCTAGGTAGTTCTTTTTATAATTTGTAATAATTAACATAACGATTAAAAGTCAGGGGAGCTGAAAATTCAGCTGAGAGGCTCTTTACTGAGCGACCCTAAAACCTGATCTGGTTAATACCAGCGTAGGAAGATCAGAATTAATTCCCTGACCACTCTGAAGAGAAGGGTGGTCATTTTTATTGGAGAATGCATTGAAATGAATATTGCAATTTTCGCTTTAGTCCTGGCAGTCACCCTTAGCATCATGCTAATAGGTATGGTGCTTTCAAGATCAAAACAAAATATCGAAACCTATGTTTCGGCAAGATCAAGTGTAGGTAGTTTCTCCTCTATGGCGACGATTGTCGCGTCTGTCATGGGTGCATGGATTTTATTCAGCCCCGCCGAGGCAGCAACTTGGGCGGGCTTGGTAGCAGTAATAGGGTATGCACTAGGGCAAGCTGCGCCTGTGATCGCCTTTATTTTCATTGGGCCAAGAGTAAGAGCATTAGCACCTAATGGCCACTCCTTAAGCGAATTTACTTGGTTTCGCTTTGGTCGTTTTATGTACTCGATAATTTTAATCATCACTGTACTTTATATGTTTACTTTCCTTGCAGCAGAAATGGGTGCTATAGCACGTGCAATAAAGTTAATAACTAATACCCCTTTAATAATAACTTTAGGCGTCGTTGGCATCACGACAATGATTTATACCACATACGGAGGCTTACGAGCTTCAATTCTTACAGATAAAATTCAATTCTACTTAATCATTCCAATGCTGATTCTAGTCCTAATCGCCGCAATTACTGAACTTGGGGGATTGGAAGAGTCGTTTCTATCCGTCGATACTGCCAATTCTTCGCTTTTAGCACTCGATCATCAGCCAGGGATAGAGTTCGGGATCACCTTATTCATTGCAATTTTAGCCGCGAATCTTTTCCATCAGGGTTTCTGGCAAAGAATTTATACAGCCAAGTCCATCGCCGATGCTCAAAGAGGATTTTTTGTAGCTTCAATAATTATTGTACCTATGATTATTGCTACAGGATTATTTGGGTTATGGGCGGTGGGTGCCGGATTGGTAGATAATGATCGACCAGCATCAATCGCCCTGTTTTCGTTAGCCCTTGAAGTGTTACCCGATTGGTCAATATTTATGCTAGTTGCTTTGGCTTTAGTACTCGTAATGAGTAGCATGGACACACTGCTCAATGGCATAGCAAGCATAATTACCGTCGATTTACCTCGCCTAGTACCCAATATGCCCAAAATACGTCTGATTAATGTTGCCAAAGTAATCACCTCGGTTCTAATCATTCCAGCAGCAATCATTGGATATGCCTTTGATAGTGTTCTCTATTTATTTTTGATTGCAGATTTAGTATGTGCTGGAGCCATGGTACCAACGTTCTCCGGTCTCTGGATAAGTAAAATAAACGGTACACAGGCAGCAATAAGTTCACTACTAGGAATATTTTTTGGAGCTTTATTTTTCCCCAAACCAGATCTCTCTGGGTGGTGGACTGCAGATGGGTTAACTGAATTTTGGCATATCCTCACATCTGGTAACCTGCTTGCAAGTTTTACAATTGCAGTTGTTGTTTCAACAGGGTGCACATTGATCTTCTGGGCTTGGTCATATTTTTCTAATAGCGAAGACTTTCAATTCACCAAATTGAAAAACAAAATTAAACCTCTAGACCCATCTTAAGCAGGTGCAACCCAACATGAAAAATTCACATCCAATCGCCTTAACCATCGCAGGTTCCGACTCTGGAGCAGGCGCAGGGGTCCAGGCCGATTTAAAAACTTTTGCTGCATTTGGAGTTTATGGTATATCAACTCTCACAGCGATAACTTCGCAAAACACTCTTGGAGTACAAGAGGTATTAGAATTACCAACCCAAATTATTAGAACTCAATTGGATGCTTTAACAACTGACTTCAACATCAACGCAATAAAAATAGGAATGCTGTCAAGTACTCCAATTATTGAAGCGGTCGTCTCGAAAATCAAAGAACATAAACTAAAAAATCTAATTATCGACCCGGTTATGGTTGCAAAAGGGGGAGACCACTTACTACGTCAGGATGCAGTTAATAGTCTTAGTACCTCTTTATTGCCATTAGCACTTGTAGTAACTCCGAATGCCCATGAGGCTGAAGTACTAACTCGCCGAAAAATTACTAATCTTGATGACGCCAGGTATGCCGCCCGTGCTATACACGATTTAGGAGCTCGTAACGTAGTAATTAAGGGCGGACATTTCGGAGAAAATGCTACAGATCTATTATTCGATGGTGCGGACTTTTCACAATTCACATCACCCAGACTAACTACAAAATCAACCCATGGAACAGGCTGTACATTATCGTCTGCAATCGCTTCGGGCATTGCACTAGAAAAATCTGTATATGATTCAGTTTCGATAGCAAAAAGCTATGTCTACAATGCTATTTTAAATGCCGTTCCAATCGGGCATGGCCATGGGCCATTAAATCATTTTTATCACCATAAAAATCAAAAAGTAAAAATAGCCCATAAAGCTAGTACTATTGGCTAAAGATTAAGCCTGCTATACTCTCTTGAAATGACTGTACTACACTAGGCGCCAACAGGAGGTGTTGTATTGGCTACACTGCGTAAAGGAGATCTTGCCGCAAGAGTTGCAGATAAACTTGGAGGCCCTAGATCATGGGGAGATGGAGCTCTAAACGCTGTCCTCGATAGCGTTAGAGAAGCATTAGAGTCAGGAGATAGGGTTGTATTGACTGGCTTTGGTTCCTTCGAGTCTAGACAGGTTAAAGAACGTCAAGTTCGTGCAATAAAAGGCAGGCAAGCAGGGCAGCGAGTAACTGTTCCAGCACATAAGCGTGTAGGCTTCACGCCCGGCTCAGACCTTGCCGCTGCAGTCCGCGGCAAAAAGTAAGCCAAGTTATCTTTAATTTAGGGCGTTTATTCATAAACGCCCTAAATTAAAGTCATCTAACACTATCCACTTCATGATATTGGCACTACCATCACTCAATGACTTCAAGCAGGTATATTGCTCTCGTCGATTTAGATGCCTTTTATGCGTCTGTAGAAGTATTAGAAGATGAGACACTTAGAGGAAAGCCTTTGCTTATTGGCGGAAGTCCACAGAGTCGTGGGGTGGTAGCAACAGCTTCCTACGAGGCGCGCAATTTTGGATGTAGATCAGCAATGCCTGTGGCCCAAGCTTTAAAACTTTGCCCAGATGCCATTTTAATAGAGCCCAAGTTTGAGCTTTATAAACGATATTCGAATCAGGTCATGCAAATACTCAAACAAGAATCTGATATTTTTCAACAAATGTCGATTGATGAGGCTTATTTAGATCTTTCTAAAAAATGCACTTCTCAAAAAAATGCTATAGAAGTAGCATTTCATATCAAAGCACGAATACACATCGACATCGGGTTGCCATGTTCAGTGGGATTAGCTAGTAACAAAGTCGTAGCGAAAATTGCATGTGAGTACGCTAAACCCAATGGTTTCAATGTCATTCCAACCGGTGAAGAATCAATCTTTCTTAGTGAATTAGATATCCGAGATTTACCAGGAATAGGGCCAAAAACCACGAAACGACTGAATTCTGTAGGTTTCCGTAAAATTTCCGATATTGCCAATGCAACACCCAAAAAACTTACGCAACTGATAGGTTCTAGCGGAGATGTACTCCACAAATACGCTAATGGGAATGATGATTCTCCTGTTTCGTCTGAAAGAATTACTAAGTCGATTAGTGCAGAGAGAACCTTTAATAGTGATATCACCTATAATGATGGAAAAGAAATAGATACGTTGGTTGTCAGACTTACGAATCAGGTCTGGGAAAGTGTAAATCGGAAAAAACTTTTCCCACGAACGGTGTCGGTAAAATTAAGATATTCGGATTTTCGTACGATAAGTCGTAGCAAGACTGTAGATAGTGAAATTACTAGTAATAAAGCTATTTCCGATATAGCGAGTGAACTAACTAAGCAGACTTTGTATCCATCTGACAGACTAAGATTAATAGGCCTAACCGTAAGTAATTTTTATACTCATGCACGATCTTCTCAACTTTCTTTCGATAATTTCTTGAATTAGGTGAAGTTAAAATAATGCTTGTACTCAGTGAAGAAGAAGTAGAAACACTCCTACCTATATCCGAATGCATTAACTCAATGGAGGAAGCGTTCAAGGATTGGGGGCAAGGTAAAGCTGCAAACATGCCGAGGTATCGCTTACCGTTACACAATGGAGCTTTGCAAGTGCTAGCTGGTTCCTCCATTGAGCTAGAGGTCACAGGTCTAAAAACTTATGTGACTGGTTCTAAAACAGGAACACAAATGGTTGTCTTACTCTACTCAACTAAAACTGGTGAACCAATCGCAATGTTACATTCAAACAAATTAGGACAAATTAGAACAGGCGCTGCGAGCGGTTTAGCAACTAAATATTTGACTGATTCACAACAAAAAATCGTGTCCATCATTGGAAGCGGATTTCAAGCAGAAACGCAACTAGCAGCAATCCATGCTGTCCGAGATATCAAGCATGTTTATGTCTATAGTAGAAATAAGACGAACCGCGAAAATTTCGCTGACAAAATGTCGAAGAAATTAAAGATTGAAATAGCACCTGTAGAAAGCGCAGAAATGGCCGTAGAAAATTCTAATGTGATTTGTACCATTACTAACTCCCGTGAACCGGTATTCGATGGTAAGCATCTGAATTCTGGGACACACATCAACGCTGCTGGAAGCAATCATTGGGCTAGGCGAGAATTAGACTTAGACACAATAGAACGATGTAAGGTTGTCGTTTGCGATGACATTGAAAATGCTAAATCAGAATGTGGAGAGCTCATATGGGCAGCCGAACGAAGGAAGTTTTCCTGGGATCAAGCTTTCAATTTACGAGATTTAATATCAAGTCGAATAGCTCCAGAAAATTTTATCCATTCAAACGCAAATACTTTGTTTGAGTCGCAGGGACTTGGAATTGAAGATGTCTACGCGGGAATGTACGTATACGAAAAAGCCCTTCAGGCAGGAATGGGTAAAAAAGTTAATTTTTAGGAGATATGAAAAATGGCTGAAGGAAAATATGAACCTGTCGTAATAGATTTAACACCTGACGGACTGTACATAAAGTGGCAAGATGGATATGAAAGTATTTTACCGCACAGGTATTTACGTGGTAACTGCGGCTGTGCACAGTGCGTCGACGAAATCACGCACGTACGAAAGGTCGGTATTTCTGACGTAGCCAGTAATATTGTTGTTGAAGAATTTATGGAAATAGGTCGATACGCAATAGGCATTCTTTTTAGTGACCTACATGAAACTGGAATTTACCCTTACAAAATGCTCAGAGACCTAACTACCCGCCTCGAAGATTAAGCCCCAAAAGCAGTTCTATTCTGATTCATCTCATTTTGATCAGGTATGCCCATCTTTAGTTTTAATGCCGCAATAGCTTCGTGTGCACCGTAGACGGTTGTAAGTCGGCCATTTACGCGAACTCTCATTTTGCTAACATGCCCCGTTTTGGCGAGTAGCCAAAGTGACCAGTTTAATGCAGATCTTTTTAACCTTGGGAAAGTTTTAATCAACTCATCACCTTGATACTCAAATACCTCATCAGGTCGCCTAATTAATTCCTCATATATCATTGCCTGAAGAGGAGGAAGTCCTCCATCTGAAGGCAAACTATACTCTGAGATTTGAGAAATTTTCATACCTTTCCCTCAATACGTTGTAGCAAACCATCTTCAGTGTAAGCATTGATTTATATTCTGCGAACCAATTTGAGATGTAAAAAATGCGTGTTATTTACGTTTAATTAACACAGGTA
>MDTE01185099.1_pt1 | contig 18605 bp, 18 predicted proteins | sample 811231 | NCBI WGS metagenome assembly MDTE01 (sample SAMN05326651, study PRJNA326480) | marine metagenome | isolation source: seawater | place: Indian Ocean: Red Sea | collected 2010 | reverse complement strand
GCTCGGTTTACCCCTCGATTTACCCTCGAAAACCCTCAAATAATCACGGATCCCGCCGATACACGGTATAGGGAGCGAATACGTGGTATACCCCTTGCTTCCTTAGTAACACGGTGTTCTGTCTCGCCCACCCGGCCATCCCAAAACCCGGACAGAACTCCTAAACATCCCATTGTAAAAAATACACTTACGCGAACACCAGAATCGTGAGAGAATCGCCCGGACACCGTGTATCCGGGAAATTCTTTCCAATTCACCCTGAAAACAGGACCCCTGTCTTGGCTCATACAGCTGCACAACCAGCAGAATTCTACGATCGCGAGTGGGCGAATACCTGGCACGACATGAAGGTTTACAGCCCGGTCGCCCGCCATACGCGCAGGTTGATCAAATCCCGGCTCAACAGGATCGAATACGGATCGTTGATCGACATCGGATGCGGGAGCGGCGAGCTCCTCAAGGAACTCTCGCTTTCGCCGGATGTCTACCTATCCGGTGTGGACTTCTCCCCCACGGCCATCGACCAGATCTCAAAACAGATCGAAGGTAGTTTCGCCGTGGTCGACATCCAGAAGGATGTCCCGCCCATGAAGGCTGATGTCGGTGTCTGCTCGGAAGTCCTCGAGCATCTGGACGACGATGAGGCCGCCTTGCGGAACATCGGCGGATCGGTCGGACACCTTGTCATCACTGTCCCCTCTGGTCCCCTGAACGAAGCCTCCGTCGCGATGGGTCACATCAGGCACTACACCAGGGAATCGCTGAGGGCAAAACTCGAGCGTGCCGGCTACACGGATGTGGATGTTCGCGCGTGGGGCATGCCGTTCCACGACCCTTTCTATGCCTGGATCCGCTCTCGCAGCCCTCAGAGCGCGACGACCGGATCCTACGGCTTCGGTAAGCGGTTCATTTCGGCCGCGCTCTACACCCTCTTTCACCTGAACGTCTTCGACCACGGACACAAGCTGGTCGCTCTCGCACACACAGCAGAGGATCGGACATGATCGTACTCGGAATCTCCGCACAACACGACGCCGGCGCAGCTCTCGTCATCGACGGGCAAGTCGTTGCTGCGGTGAACGAAGAGCGTCTCAACCGGACTAAGCTCTACTGGGGTTGGCCCGAGCAGTCGATCGAAGAGGTGCTAAGACTGTCAGGCGTCGATCGATCGGACATCGGCGTCGTCGCAATCGCCAACCAGACACACAGCACCTACGCGGCAGCGCACTGGGAAGGCCTTTATCCGAAGGACTTCAAGCGTCAAGTCCTGATCGGGCTGTCGAAAATGGGCGTCGCTCGCTTCGCGGGCGGGACACAGTTCGGTGCCGGGCTCTATCGTACTCTGAATGGGAAGAAGCTCCGAGCCAGCAAGACGCGCGAACTGGAAACGGTGATCCGGAGTCTCGGCATCACGGCCCCGATCGATCACATCGACCATCACGCCGCACACCTCGCCTCCGGTTACTACACCTCGGGCTGGGATGAGTGCCTGAACATCTCCCTCGACGGTGTCGGCGATGGGTATTGCTCACGGATCGCCGTCTGCAAGGACGGTCGTATGAACCCGATCCACAGCATCCCCTACTACCACACGCCCGGCCAGTATTACGGGTTTGTCACAGGCTGGGCCGGTTTCACACCGGGCAAACACGAGGGCAAGATCACGGGTCTTGCCGCGCACGGGGATCCAAGCCGCGTCCTCCCTTACCTCCGAGACCGGATCGACTACTCGGAAGCGAAGTTCTCCTTCGTGAACAAGGGAATGTGGGCCTCGGCGGAATACGAGCATCTCTGTGGCATCTTCGACGGGTTCAGCAAAGAGGATGTCTCGGCCGCCATCCAGAAGCACCTGGAAGACATCGTTTCACGATACGTCGCTCAGGCCGTTTCGCGCACGGGCCTCGGAAAGGTGGTCCTGTCCGGCGGCATCTTCGCCAACGTCAAACTGAACCAGCGCATCCGGGAGAGCGCCTGTGTGGAGGACGTCTACATCCACCCGAACATGGGTGACGGGGGTCTCGCGCTGGGCAGCGCGTTGGCCGCAGTCGCGCAGCGATCCAAGATCGCCCTCGAGTGGATCCCCAACGTCTACTTCGGAACCGACATTTCCCCCGACGAGATCGAGTCAGCCATCCGAGCCACGGGGCGCCAAGTCTACCGGTCCGACAGCGTGGAAGCGGAAGCCGCCCGTTACCTGGCTGATGGATGTGTCATCGCCCGAGTATCGGGACGGATGGAATACGGTCCTCGCGCCCTCGGCAACCGGTCGATTCTATACCAGGCCACGGACACGACAGTCAACAAGTGGCTGAACGAACGACTCAACCGCACCGAGTTCATGCCCTTTGCCCCCGCCATCCTCCGGAGTCGAGCGAGCGAGTACTACCTCGGCTACGAGGAGGCCCATCGGGCGGCCGAATTCATGACGATCACCTACGACGCCACCGAGCGCTGCAAGCTGGAAGCCCCTTCGGTCGTACACGTGGACGGTACCGCCCGCCCCCAGGTCGTCGACGAGATGACGAACCCCGGCTTCCACGAACTGCTCACGGAATATGAGAAGCTGACCGGGTATCCCCAGGTCATCAACACCAGCTTCAACATGCACGAGGAGCCGATCGTCCGGACGGCCGACGAGGCAGTCAAAGCGTTCGAAGCCAGCCGGCTCGACGTGCTTGTCCTCGGCGATTAAATCCTCGAAAGCGAAGCTGTCGCGAACAGCGAGACAACGGAGGCAGTTGGGAGTCGATGAACCCCCGCGCGCTCATCGCCGTCAAGGCCGCGATCACAGTGATCGCCTTCATCCTCGTGGGTTACCGCGTTAACCTGACGAAAGTCAGCCAGACCCTATCCGGGTTCCCAACGGGCTGGATACCGGCCATCGTCGGCTTGCTCGCCCTGGGACTGATTGTCAGCACGCTCAAGTGGAAGGTCGTTCTGGACACGCTGGGACAGACGGTCAGCGTCTCACGACTCGCCGGGCTGTTCTGGGTAGGCCTCTTCTTCAACACGTTCCTCCCAGGCCGAACGGGCGGCGACATCTTCAGAGCCCTGGGACTGCCCAAGTCGGCAAGCTCACGGTCGCGGGCGGTCACCTCGGTCATTATCGACCGCGGAATGAACCTCGTAGCCCTCGTCCTGATCGCCTCGGTCGCCACGTTCCTCGACGACAGGATCCCCCACTCGGTCGTGTCGGCCGTACGCCTGTTCGCAGGTGGGGTTCTCCTGACCGCAGTCGTCGGCTTCCGGTTACGTCGTCGACTGCTGAACGCTTTGCCTGAGCGGGCCACTGCCAAGCTGTATCCCTTGCTCGGCGCATCGTGGGGTCTCCGGGACCTCGTTCTGGCGGCCACACTCGCCGTCACATTCCAGGTGACGATGGTCCTCATCAACGTCTGTGTCGCCCGCGCTCTCGAGATCCCGATCGGAATGACGGCCCTGTTCGTCGCGATTCCCCTCACGGCTCTCGTCACTGCGATTCCGCTGTCCATCAACGGTGTCGGCGTCCGAGAGGCGGCCTACGCGACGCTGCTCGCCTACCTGGGCGCGTCCCCCGAGCACGGCGTCGCACTCTCGATCGCAGCCACAGCCGCCATGATCGGCTGGAGCGTTTTCGGCGGGCTCGTATTCGTCGCGATGACACACAAGAACAAACAGATCCCCCGCCGCCAACTGTCGTTTACGGGAGCATCCCGATGAACGCCACGGCGACCATCCGCAAACGTTTCAGCGCTGAAGCGGAAAACTGGGATCGTCTCTATGACACCAGACCGTCGTCCATCTATGAGCACAACCTGTGGGAGAGACGACGGACAGCCCTCGCTTACGCGGGACGAACACCGGGACGGATCCTCGACGTGGGGTGTGGCCCCGGAAACGTCACGATCGAGCTCCCCGAAAGTGCCGACATCACGGCCACCGACTTTGCTGTGCCCATGCTTCGGAACGCACAGACCGCCGCTCACGACAGACGGAAATCGGTCGACCTCGCGGCCTCGGATGCGACAGCCATCCCGTTTGGCGACGAGACCTTCGACACGGTCATGGCACTCGGACTGATGGAGTATATCCCGTCGCCCGAATCGGTCCTTGCGGAGATGACACGGATACTCGCACCTGGTGGAAACCTCGTGATATCGCTGCCGAACGCGGCATCGCCGTTCATCAAGGTGGACGACGCGCTTAAGACGACCAAGAATGCGGTCACCCAGGTCTTGATACCCGCGCGGATCCGTCGTCGCGTCAAAGCGCTCCTAGGCAAGCTCGATGCCCCCTACTTCACGCACAATCGGCACCGTTTCGAGGTCGAAGCCATCGCGAACACGCTTATGCAGCTTGGATATGACATCGAATCACAGAAATACCACACGTTCGGATTCGGGGTACTCAACTGGGTACGGCTAAATCAATGGCTCAACAGAAAACTGGAAACCTACACCGAAACACACCCCAACCTGGAGAAACTCGGATGGACGATCGTTTTGAAAGCGAAGAAGCGGTCCTGACACTTGACCGGGATCTGCCGGCCCACGACGAACCGAAGCGGGTCGGTATGGTTTCCATCGTCATCCCCGCATACAACGAAGAGGAAGGTATCGTCGAGAGCGTCGAAGGCGTGTGCGATGTGATGGCCCGTTCGCATTACGACTACGAGGTCATCGTGGTCGACGACGGCTCCACGGACAAGACGTCCGAACTCGTGAGGTCGACGGGTGCGCGTGTCGTTCGTCACGAGGAGAACCGTGGATACGGCGCGGGGCTCAAGACCGGTATTCAGGCGGCCATGGGTGACTGGATCGTCATAACCGACGCCGACAGCACCTACCCGGCGGACCGGATCCCAGACCTCCTTCGGGATGCCGGCGAGTATGACATGGTCGTGGGCGCCCGTGTCGGCGGCGGCGCAAGGATTCCCTTGATCCGCCGTCCGGCGAAGTGGGTCCTCTCCAAGCTCGCTAACTACCTAGCCGAAACGAAGATCCCGGATTACAACTCGGGTCTCCGCGTGTTCAGGAAGGATCTCGCGCTCCGGTTCTTCAAGATCTTGCCGCAGGGCTTCTCGTTCACAACGACGATCACCCTTTGCTCGCTCACGCACGGTTTCCGGGTCAAGTACACGCCGATCGAATATTACGTCCGAAAGGGTAAGTCCAAGATCCATCCGATCAAGGACACCTATCGCTTCTTCATGCTGATCGTGCGCACCACGGTCTACTTCAACCCGCTTCGGGTGTTCATGCCGCTGGGCGCCGGGCTCGGAACCCTGGGCATGGGCAAGCTGGCGCACGAAATCATCGTAACCGGTGGCCTGGCAGAAACGTCCGTCCTCCTCCTCCTCGGGTCCTTCCAGACCATCGCGCTGGGCCTGATCGCCGACATGATCAACAAACGGATCTGACGTTGACCAAGCGTACAGACATTGTCTATGTAATCCCGCGCCCTGAAATCGGGGGCGCCGAGAAACAGCTGCTTCGACTGATCGAGCACCTCGACGACACGCAGTATCGCACGACTGTCATCTGCCTAGACGGTGAGGGATCCCTCCTGGACAATTTCCATCTGGCCGCTGATCAGGTCATCGTGCTCAACCGTCGAGGTCTGTTCGACGTGGTGACCTTCACGAGGTTACTCGGCCACATCAGGCGCATCCAACCCTCGACAGTCCATACGACCCTTTACATCGCGAATCTCTTCGGAGGCTGGGCCGCTAGGCTTGCCGGAGTACCGAACGTCGTGGTCTCACAGCGCGGGCTGGGAATCGACCCGCAGCACAGCCGCATCAAGCGGGTGGTTCACGCCATCCTGAACGGCTTCATCGGCACCTTCTCCGATGCCCGAACGGTTAACTCCCGCGCTATCGCTGACCGAATGGCAAGCTATGGCTGGGACGATTGCACGGTCATCCACAACGGAATCACCGACAAGCCCTATCCGTCTGGTTCGCGCCTACTCGACCTGCGGCGGGAGCTCCAGATTCCAGCCGAGAGTGTGGTCCTGACCGCCGTCTCACGAATCGACCCCAAGAAGGATCTGGTCACGATGCTGCGTGCTTTCCGCCGTGTGCAGGCCCAGGCGCGGGATACCTACCTGCTGATCGCCGGTGGGGGATTCGACGCCTACCGTCGCCAACTCATCGAAGAGGCGCACCGTCTGGGTATCATCGATCACGTACGCTTCCTCGGATTCAGGGAAGACGTGGCTGACCTGATCGTCCTGGGTGACGTCTCCCTCCTGAGCTCAGTTACGGAAGGACTTCCCAACGCCATCCTGGAGTCGATGCTGCTGGCCAGACCGGTCGTATCCACGCTGGTCGGCGGTGTTCCCGAACTCATCTCCCACGGCATTGAGGGATACCTCGTTCCCGTGGGAGATGCTGAGGCGCTTGCGAGTCGCGTGCTCGAACTGGTCCGGAATCCGGTCCAGCGAGAAGCGATGGGCATCTTCGGACGCGCACGCGCCCTGGGCGACTTCAGTGTCCAGACCACGGTCGACCGAACGACATCAGTGTATGGCAAACCTGTATCGGCACGGCAGCCGGTTGCCGTGCCGATGGTCCCCGTCCCATCGACCTGAGATTCGCAACCACAGAAGGAATGGGCACGAACGACATGAGCGCTACGATCAACATCCATACCCCCGAGCAGAAGGCGTCCGGTGACTTCTACGGACAGTACTTCTGGAAGGACTACGACGTCCAGGACGCCGGGTTCCTCAGATTCATCGTGGACCACGTCGGCCACGAGCGTCTTCTCACGGCTTCGTCGCTCCTCGACATCGGTGCCGGTTCGGGGAAGTTCTCAATCCTGTTGAAGCAGGCATATCCTCACCTCGAAATCGAGGCCCTGGACGTCTCCCCCGACAACGTCAACACGATCGAAGCGAACGCGGCCGCGTCTGGTGTCGACATCTCTGTGACGGAAGGTTCGGTCCTGGGCCTGCCGTATGAGAACGGCAAATTCGACATCGTGCTCTGCGTCTACATGCTCCAGCACACACCTGACCCGCAGCGAGGATTCCTCGAGGCTGCTCGAGTCCTTACATCTGGCGGCACCGTCCTCTACTCCATCGGACGCGAGAACGGGCTGGGGATCGTACACACCAAGACACGCGGCCTGTTCGGAAAGGTCCCCTCTAGCCTCAGACGTTCCACGGTCCTTCCGTTCGTGCCGCTCTACTGGTCGCTCCTGAAAGCAACGGGGAGCCGGAAAGCGTCGGAGAACGACCTGACTATCGACCTTGTGGACTGGCTCTACAACCCGCTACAGAAATTCGTCTCCGAGAGTGAGATGGTGTCCTGGTTCGACGAGGCAAATCTCTCATACACACCGCTCGGCTACACGGGCCTGTTCAAGAGCATGCACGTGTGCCGCGGGATTAAGATCGAGAGGCATTCGTGAAGGTTCTCGCCGTCACGAGTATGTATCCAGTCGACCGGGACCCAGGGTTGGGCGCATTCGTCGCCACGCAGATCGATTCCCTGAGAGGTCTGGGCGTTGACGTCGACGTGGTCTTCCTCGACGTGAAGAAGAACAAGTGGGAGCTCCTCGGCGGCATCCCGGAAGTCCGCCGCAAGATCAAGTCGAACGACTATGACCTTGCCCACGCGCACTTCGGGTATAACGGCATCCCTCTCGCCTTGCAAAGCAGGATCCCGTTTGTCGTGTCGTTCTGCGGCACCGACCTCGTCAGCCCGAGGATCAGCCCGATTTCCCGCTGGGTATCGCGCCGTGCGTCGGCCTGCATCGTCAAGTCTGTCGAGATGCAGCGGCAGCTCGACGTCGACAGTCACATCATCCCGAATGGGATTGACCTCGGTCAGTTCCAGCCGATGTCCCGCTACAAGGCACGCCAGCGCCTGGGTCTCGACACAAAAGGCCGTTATGCGCTGTTCGTCTCCGATCCCTCGCGTCCCGAGAAACAGTTCGAACTCGCGGACAGCGCCCTCGCCTCCGTACGCGAGAACGGCCGGGCAATCGATCCGCTCGTGGTATTCAACAAACCCCACAGCGACCTCCCGACATACATGAACGCTGCTGATCTCTTGCTGCTCACGTCTTCCCGCGAGGGCTCCCCCAACGCGGTCAAAGAAGCAATGGCCTGCAACCTGCCGATCGTGTCCACCGACGTGGGTGATGTCCGTCAGGTGATCGGCAACACAGAAAACTGTCTCCTCGCCGATGCAGCCCCGGATCAGATCGCCGAGGCCATCGAGCAGGTGCTGAAGACACCGCGCCGCACAAACGGCCGTGAGGCCATCGCGCCTCTATCAGCTGAAGCGGTCGGGCAGCGCATCCGGAACATCTACGAGAACGTTCTGGAGGATCGGTCGTGAGAGTCGGGATGGTCGTCCACGCCTACTACCCGCACGACGTAAGGGTTCGCCGTCAGTGCGAGGCACTCGCAGACCGCGGCGACGTCGTCGACCTCGTCTGTCTGCGGGGGGATGGTGAGCAGGTGACCGAACGTATCGGCAACGTCAACGTCCACAGGCTGCCACTTCAGCACCGGCGTGGCCAGGGGGTGGCCGAGTATCTGGCTGAGTATGCGGGATTCTTCATCCTCGCGTTCCTCAAGCTGTCCGTGCTCACCATCCGAAACCGGTATCCCGTCGTCCAGGTGCACAACATGCCGGACGTGCTCGTCTTCACGACTTTACTGCCCAAGATTCTCGGTGCGCGTGTCCTTCTCGACATGCACGACATCACGCCCGAACTGTTCCAGTCCCTGTATGGGGTCGACGAGCGGTCACGATTCTTCAAGCTTCTCGTCTTTCTGGAGCAGGCCAGCCTGGCTTACGCGGACGCGGTGATGACCGTCAACAGAAACATCCGCGACCTCTTTCTCACGCGGAATCCCATAGCCCACAAGTTGGAGGTCGTTATGAACGCTCCGGACCCGAGGTATTTCAGATACGACGGGTCCGGAGCGCCACACCCCACCGAGATGAACCGGAAGAACCCGTTCCGCTTGTTCCACCACGGGCAAATCCTGCGGCGATACAGCTTTGAGACCGCGCTGAAAGGCTTCTCGCTCGCTCGCAAGTCGATTCCCGAGCTGGAAATGGACATCTACGGTGACGGTGAAGAGAAATACCTCGAGGAAGTAAAAGGATGGGTAAAGGACCGGGGCATGACCGACCTGATCCGATTCCACGATCGGGTTCCGGTCGAACAGGTCCCGGAGTTGATCCGTCGGGCGGACCTGGGTCTCGTCCCCTGCAAGAAGGACGTCTTTGTCGACAAGGTGATGCTGCCCGTGCGTCTGCTCGAATACGTGGCGATGGGCCTCCCGTCCGTCTGCTCACGCGTCGGCACCGTGGAATCCTATTTCGGCGACAACGAAGTCGCTTACTACGATCACGATAGCCCCGAGCAACTCGCAGAGAACATCATCCGGCTATACCAGAATCCGGACCTCCGCGACGACATGGCTCGGAAAGCCACGAAAGCCTTCAGGAGATGTGAATGGCCACGGATGCAAAAGCGATACTATCGCATCCTCGACAGCCTGACGCGCTGCAACTAGACGCCGTCACCCGCTGGTTTTCCGGACGAGGCCTGCCCATCTGGACGGGATCGATCGCGTTCCTTATCTGCGCGTCCGTCCTGTCCGGACTCCGCCTGTTCGACAACGACTACGACTGGATCAACCAGGCACGCGACACAGGCTGGCTCACGGTTGTATGGGAGATCCTGCGACCGATCCCCGAGGGTTGGGGCTTCCAGTATCGGCCGGTCCAGATACTCGGTTTCAAGGCCCTGGATGCCCTAGCCGGCGAGACGCCCTGGGTCTACTACGGCTTCAAGTCTGTCCTGTTCGCAGGTGTTACCGCCGCAATCGCACGTTTTGCACTGACGATCGGGTTAGACAGACGAGCGGCCGGAATCGCCGCCCTGACGTTTGCCCTGGCCGGACCAGGCGTCGCCAGTGCCCTATGGGTTTCGGACATCGAACTGCTGGCCGAACTCCTTATCCTTGGTGCGCTGGGACTGTTCTGGCGAATGATCGCGAACACGCCGTCAGACCGTCGACAGGAGTTCTTGCACCGGGCCCTGTTCGTGTTGGTCACGGTCGTCGCACACCGGACAAAGGGATCGGCCAAACTGATCCCGGCCATCGTCCTGCTCTACCTCGTCTTGTATCGGCGGGATCAACTCAGACGATTCCTGCCTTCGATCGCCCTGATCGGCCTGACGATCGTCCCCGTGCTCTCGATCGGGTCAGACCCCGTTCCACCTTTCGCACCGTTTGCAGAGGATCGATCACAGGGCTGGATGTGGAAGCCTGCGAACCTCGAGACCCTCGCGACTCTCACGATCGGGAACATCCACCTGCTGAAGGGCACGTCGGGTCCGGATATTGCGTTCAGTCTGGGCGCAGTCCTGACGCCCGCATTGCTGTGGGCGACCGTACTCAGCGGGGCAGTCCTTGTCCTTCGGCGCAGAAGATCCCTCTCGTTCCCCGGGCTCGGCCTGATAACGGTGTGGGCCAGTTTGGCGATCCTGTCCTACGCATCGTTCCCGAGCCTGCCCGAGGGGTTTATGGCTCGCTATGTCGTCGTGGCCTTGGTTCCTGCCAGTCTCCTGATCGGCTGTGTGATCGCCGGAGCCTCGCGATCGCTCCCCTGGAGAATCGGGCTGCCCCTGTTGACAGCCCTTCTGACTGTCCACGCGATCCACAACTGGGATTCGACACGGCATCTCCGGGACACCCTGGGTCAGGTGATCGTCGCCTACGATAGATCACGCGACTACCTCGCAACGCGAATCGAGGACGCAAACGTCCTGATCGTGGGCTTCAGCTACGGCTATAACCGGCAGGTCGAGGATTCGAACCGATACCACCGAGATCGTCTCGCCCTGACGGAGGCTGACCTGGAGAGGCCGCTTCACGTCCTGGTCAGAACCGATCAGGATATCGACAACCTCGAGCACAACACGACGGTAAAGGACATCCGGAACGCGATACAGTTGCCCAAGGTCGGGCATCGTGTTCGGGTGCGCGTCCAGCCGGTGGAAGTCTTCTCCGGGCTGACCGAAAGCATCTACGACAAACACATCTACGCTAGCAGACAGTCGTTCTCAGGTATCCTCTACGAGGTGACCTTCGAACAGGAACGTTCCTGAAAGGGAAAGCCATGATCGTAATCGGAATACACGACGGTAAGGACGCCGGTGTCGCGCTAATCGAAGACGGAGTTATCGTCTACGCGGCCAACGAGGAGCGCTTCTCGCGCAACAAGCTGCACTTCGGCTTCCCCTTCCTCTCGCTCCAGAACCTAATGAGCCATACGGGAATCGATCCCAGAGACATCGACCGCGTATGCGTCGGGTTTCAATCGATGGTTGAGACGGAAGACTACCCGATCTACTCGGACATCAACGATGTCACGATGCTCCAACGGATCTTCGCCGGCACCTCCAGGCTGCTTGGCCCGGTGACGGCCACCCGTTCGTTCGTTCAGGCGTCCCGCCACATGCTCAGCATGGTCAGCAAGAACAAACAGTCCCTACAGAAGTCGGTCCGTGAATTCGGGATCGAAGCCGACATCGAGTATGTCGATCACCACCGGGCCCACGCGGCTTCCGCCTATTACACGTCCGGATATGACAACGCTCTCGTGGTCACGGCGGACGGCGGCGGTGACGGCCTTGCGGGAAGCATCTATACGGGAACAGGCTCGGACCTCAACGTCGTCGTCGAGTGGCCGCGTGTGCACTCCCCCGGAAACTTCTGGTTCCTGATCACCTACATCTGCGGGTTCAACCCGATCAAACACGGTGGAAAGATCACGGGACTCGCTGCATATGAACCGTGCGAAGAAACCCATAAGATCATCTCGGAATACTATGGATACGATCCGGAGCGGATGTGCTTCCTCAACAAAAAGCACCTGCTCTTCCGGGATGCCTACCAGACCCTGTCGAAAGCGCTGGAAGGATACTCGATCGAGCAGATCGCCTACGGTGCTCAGAAGGTGCTGGAAGACACGATGTGCGGGATCATCGAAGAGGCCGTGAGGAAGACCGGAAAGAGCAAGGTTGCTCTGGCCGGTGGAACGTTCGCGAACGTGCGTATCAACCAGAAGATCCTCGAACTGGATGGCGTCGAGACGATCTTCGTCCACCCGCACATGGGTGACGGAGGGGTCGCTGTCGGCGCGTGCCTAGACGTACTCGGTAGATACTGGGGGCTCGAGCCGCTCGAGACGACCAACGTCTATTGCGGGAACGAGACAGCCGAGCAGGAAATCCTGGACGCGTTGTATGCCGCACCGGTAACGTTCACCGAGCTGGACGACCCCGCAGAAGCGATTTCCGACTGCTTGATGAAGCGGGAAGTGATCGGTTTGTTCAATGGCAGGATGGAGTACGGACCCCGCGCGCTCGGTCACCGCACCATCCTGGCAGAGCCGACAGACCCGACCATGATGCACTGGCTGAACGAGCGACTGGATCGGACGGAGTTCATGCCCTTCGCCCCGATCATTCTCGAAGAGGATGCCCCTCTCTACTTCAAGAACTTCGAGCCTGGCAGACTCGCCTCACGATTCATGACCGTCTGCTTCGACGTGACCGACTTCGGGAAGCGGATGGCGCCCGGCATCGTCCACAAGGACGGAACGGCGCGTCCCCAGATCATCAACGCAGAAGAGAACGAGTACGTCTACAACGCTCTCAAGGCCTACAAAGCGAAGTCCGGACTCAGTCTCGGGATCAACACGAGCTTCAACAAACACGAAGAGCCCATTGTGTGCCGACCCCGTGAGGCCGTCCAGGAACTCCTGAGGGGTGGCGTGGACGTGCTCTTTATCGAGAACTTCAAGGTCGAGCGACGCGCCTAGTACCTTCACTCCACTGCAAACAACAGAAAGGGGACGCCTCCGAGAGAGGCGTCCCCTTCTTCGTTCTTGTTTAGGCCCTACCCTACTTCCGACGCACCAGCGCCTCCTCCATCACATCACATCGAGCACCTCCGCCACCTCGAATGGTTTCTCGATCATTCCGCTCACACCGGCAGCGCGCATGCGCTTTTCGACCTCCTCCTCGATGTGGGCTGAGATCACGACCACCGGCGTTTGGAATCCTTTCTTTCGAATAAAGTCGAGTAATTGGCCCCCCGTGATCTCCGGCATCGAGATATCCTGGAAGATCAGGTCCACCCGTTCTGTTGAGAGCGCCGAGACAGCCTCTTTAGCCGAATCGACAGGATGAGCCGAGTAGCCGAAAGTCGACAAGATTTCCTGGAGCACATCGAGAACGGACGGATCATCACCTATGATCAGAATCCGCTTCATTCAGTCCCACCAACTGTAGCTTATTTTCACACCCGCCCGACTTCCATACATAACAGGCCATTGTTAACAACATTACAACTATTGTAAAATATACACTTATATCGAACCTCTCCCATTGGCATCTCCGTTGCGATACTGGCTTGCTGGAGATTCCAATAAAAACTCGCCCAATCCCATATCTGCTCGTCCTAGTCATCTGGACTGTCGCCTGTGCACCATACGCCGCCAATACGCCGGCGATCCGAAATAGCCTTTCTGCGGGTGACTACACCGGTGCCTACGATGCCGTTCAGCGCGCCGCCCGAGGTCCGAGTAAGCTGCTCTTCTTCCTAGAGACCGGGCTGATCGCGCACTATGACGGTCAGTATGCCCACTCAAATGTCCTCTTGGACCAGGCGGAACGGATCGCGGATGAGCTGTTCACGCGTTCTCTTTCCCGAGAACTCGCAGCCTTCGTAACCAGCGATGAATCTCGTGACTATCGCGGCGAGACCTATGAGCTCGTTTTCATCCACTACTACCGGGCACTGAACTACTGGTATCTCGGTCTCCCCGAGAACGCTCTCGTCGAGTGCAGGAAAGCGAACTTGAGACTGGAGCGCTACACCTCGCACGACGAGACGGAATTCACTTACAAGAACGACGCCTTCATCCATTACCTCACGGCGCTCTTCTACGAATCAGAGCTCGAATATAACGATGCTTATGTATCGCTGAGGGACGCGGAGATGGCATACCGCAGGTACGCGAGCCACTTCCGAATATCAGCACCTGCCGAACTCGATGAGGATCTGGCCAGAGTCGAGGCGGAGCTTGGCTACGCGGGGCCTCCTGCCCTGACCGCCTTACAAAGCCGATCGGGCAATGGCGATCTCGTCGTCTTCACAGAAATCGGGTTTATCAGCCGGAAAATCCAGGAAGAGGTAGACATACCGATCTACAAATCTGATCTGGATCGCGCCCGCAAGGGGAGCACACGGCGCATCTCGCATCAGGTACGCGATCGCCACCGGAGAGGCCATCACCACGCCAGCAAGGTGGATTACTGGATGCGGATCGCACTCCCGACGTTCGAGACACCCCACCAGGATCACACTCCTGTTCGAGTCCTGATCGGCAACGAGTCCGTAACACCGAGCCCGGCCCAGAACCTCGACACCATCGCGCGAGCGACACTCGAGGATAGATCCGGGAACATCTTCGCCCGCACTGTGGCACGCGCGCTCGTCAAGCTCGCCGCCACCAAGGGGGCGGAAAAGAAGAGCGAGTGGCTGGGATTTCTGGTCAACATGTTCACCGCCGCCACAGAGAAAGCCGATACACGGAGCTGGGTAACGTTACCACGCGAAGTAAGGATCGGGAGAATCGCGCTGCCCCCGGGCGAGCACGAGATCCGAATCCAGCGGCTGGACAGGTGGGGAATCGTAACGGACGAGACAGTCCGGACAATCAGGATCGAAGCAGGCAGACGCACGTTCATCAACCATCGGCAATACAGCTGATCAGGGGAGAGACGTTATGAAACGCATACTTGCGGTTTTGTGCTGTCTGGTGACCACAGCGCACGCCAAACCGGCAGATCTGCCGACACTGGGACCGGTCGTCAACATCGTCGAGTGGTCCGGGAACCAGCTACCGCCCGTCTACGAACGATCGGATCAGTTGCCGTTGACGCGCTCGGACCTGGCCAAGCTATCCGACAGCAGATTCAAGACGGAACAACTCGTCCAGATGATCACCCAACGACGGTATGCCGGAGACGTCAGCGCCGACGGACTAATCGCACTCCAGACGGCTGGCATCGCGGCGGAAACGATCCAGGCGGCGTCCCTGCACGCCCTGGCCCCGAACCGGTCGATCGACCTCAGTATCACACTGAAGATCGACGGGCAACGATCCCAGCCCAGGACCCGGTATCTCTACGTGATCATCCCGGACGGTGAAATCGAGCGGGTCTTTACAGCCGACCTGAACCAGGTGTTCGGCGGACGCTGGACGAGCGACACGACCACCGACCGATCGGATCTGCTGATCCCCCGAACGGTGCGCACGGTCTCCTTCACGGGCCGGATTCCGCTGACCAACGTCGCCCCCCGAGAACTGACTGTCTTCACCTCGCCGCGACCGGACATCCACTGGCTATCCGAACTGGATGACACGACCAGGGCGAGGGCACGCACACACGCCTTTAAATACCCGGCGAGCTCCCTCAGGTCAGACTGCCGGTTGTTGATCAGGCTGTATCAAGACCGTATGCTCGAGGACAATTGGACCATCACCGGAACGCACTTCGAGTGCGAGTGGGACTAGAAGGAGGACACCATGAAACGTACCTTTCTGCTTATCGCCGTCCTGTCGATCAGTTGCGCGGGACCCAGAGCCTTCACCAGAGGCACCTACGAGGACCCGAAAACCATCGCGCTGCTGGACGACCGATTCAACGAGAACGACGTGCAGCTCATCGCAAAGACGATGGTCAACTCGCTGGTCGAATCGGTGCCGGTCCAAAACGCCGACGCACCGGCCGTGATGGTTGGCAAGATGCGGAACCGAACCACTGAACACATCGACCTGAATGCCCTCTCAGACAAGATCCGGACCTCGCTGATCCAGAGCGGCAAGTTCAGATTCGTCGACAGCAAGAACCGGAAAGACATCGCCCGGGAGTATGAATACCAGCGCTCCGGCTATGTGGACCCGTCCCAGGCGAACCATCAGGGCAGCCAGACAGCGGCCGACTTCGTGCTGACAGGAACGCTGACCTCGAATATCCAGGAAGTCGGGAAAGACAAGCTGGTCTACTACAAGGCGACCTTCCAACTCACCCACCTCACCTCGGCCGAGATCGCATGGACCGACGAGAAAGAGATCCGAAAAGCCTACAAGAAACGCAGCATCGGCATCTAGCACGACGGACGGCGGCCCTTCAGAGCCGCTGGACCATCCGATCGACAAGACCATCGCTCCGAAAAGAGAGCCTAGGAGGACCGAAAAGTGAAACGAATACTCGACATCATCGCAGCCGTGGCGATCGCGGCCACGTCGGCAACGGCACAGGACGTCGGACGGACGAATGGACCGGAGGAAAGTGAATACGGGAAAGGTGGGAACCCCTTCGGATCGGCCATCAGGCAGATATATCTCAACGCCGCCTTCGGGTCTGGCTTCTTCCAGGGCGCCAATCTCTCGGACGAGACCGGCTTCATGTACGGGTTCGAGATGGAATACGGGATGGACAACTGGATCGGCGTCCAGGGCGGCTACACCTACCTGTCCGACCGAGACCTCTCGATCTACAGCGTCGGCACGAACTTCAGCTATCCTTGGCATCCGTTCGTCTACAACGTCAGCCTGAACGCCGGACTCTACGATCCCGATATCGGCGACGGCAGCTTCGGTCTCACCCCCGGGGCCGGGATCGACATTGTAATCGGAGAGAACGTCCGTCTAGGGCTGAACTACCGACACGACTTCATCTTCACCGACGCGGTCACCACGAACATGGATCGTGTCTACGCCGGCCTGAAGTTCTTCCTCTAGCAAGAGCAGAAACGGGGCGGGTGCCGACCCAATCGGCATCCGCCCCGCGTTCGGTTCTGCGTTGTTCAGAAAGGTGCGACGACCCTCAGACTCTGCGGCGACAGGGACACGTTCAGAGTACTTCCCCCCTCCCTCGCTTCCCCATCCACCTGGTAACACCCGCCCGCCTCACGGTCGATCCTGATTTCGCTGGCCTGATATCGTGACACACCACGAACCCGATCGAAGGTCCCTCTGAACAGGCGGCGAACGCTGAGTGCGGCCTTCAGTAACGTCATATCCTCGACGACGATGACGTCGAGTTCGCCATCATCAGGTTGAGCCCCCGGGGCGATCTCGGCCCCATACCCGAAGGCGTTTGTGTTCGCGAACGTCAACAGCTGTGGCTTGACTTCGATAGGGTCGGGATGGGTGTTCAGCGAGAGCAAAACCGGACGCGCCTCATAGTTTGCGACCGTGTGAAGACCGTGCTTCAGATACGGAAGGAGTCCCCGGCGGCCCCCGATCTGCTTCGCGAAGTGCCAGCAGACCTCCGCGTCAATCCCGATCCCTGCCGTCGAAAGAAAGATCTCATCGTCGACACGCCCGACATCGATCGACCGCGTCTTATCGGAAAGCAGAACCCGACACGCGTGGGCCAGTTCGAGAGAGATCCCAAGTGCGCGGGCCAGCGCGTTCCCCGATCCCACCGGTACGATACCCATCGGCGTGGACGTCCCGACGAGTCCCCGCCCCACTTCGTTGACAGTTCCGTCGCCCCCCATCGCCACGATCACGTCATACGCGCCGACAGCCGCCGCGGCCAGATCGGTAGCGTGACCGGCACGTTCCGTCTCCTGGACCACGTATTCGGCTCTGTCACCGATGGCAGAAACGATCAGATGCCCAGGTTCGATATCCCCCGGCCCGGCGTTGGGATTAGTGATGAAGAGAAGTTTGGGAGCCGCCTCGGACACCTAGCCGCTCAATCGTTCGTCCAGATGCTGGCAGATATCCAGGAGGATCTTCTGTGGAAGCTGGGAAACATCGACTTGCTGGATCAGATCCTTGGGGTAGTGCTCCAACGTCTGGTTCGTCTGATCATCATAGACCTGGAATCGACGCCGGATAATGTCCTCGTTCGCATCGTCGACCCGGTGTTCGATAAGCGCTCGACCATACAACCGCTGAACCAGAAGATCCCGGTCCGGACTGTCGAGAAACAGGATCAGGCGAATATCCAGGTCGCTTTCGACCTCGACAGCCTGAGCGGGCGTTCGCGGTAGACCATCGAGGACAAGGACGTGCTTCTCGGGGTTGAATTTCCCGATCGTAACCAGATTATTCAACTGCTCCCGCCACATAGAAAGGGCCTGCTCGTCGGAAACCAGTTCGCCTTTCCGGATACTCTCCAGGGCCGCCTTTCCACGATCGCTGTCCGGTGAAAGCGACCTGAACATGTCACCGCTCGCGAAATGCAGAAAACCGGGAATCCGGCCGAGGATCTGACCCCACGTTCCCTTCCCCGCACCCGGCGGACCAAAAATCAACACCGTCTTATAGACCAAACGCTGCATACCCCTCCTGAGCCATGCAATCAACACGGCCCCAAGGAGACTACCCGGGGCCGCAATAACATCGGAAACTAATCTGTTCCGACGTGCCTGTCAATGTGTGCACAGAAATGGCCGCTCTGCCTTCGGCAAACGGCCATCTCAGATCTGCTATTCAGAGACTAGAGTTCCCCGGTCTCCGTTTTCTCGACCTCTGTCATGTACCGAGACTCGTC
>MDTE01020874.1_pt1 | contig 18617 bp, 20 predicted proteins | sample 811231 | NCBI WGS metagenome assembly MDTE01 (sample SAMN05326651, study PRJNA326480) | marine metagenome | isolation source: seawater | place: Indian Ocean: Red Sea | collected 2010 | reverse complement strand
GAATTTTGCCCTCCAGCACGATGACGGTGTGAGCGTGCAGCACTATGACGAGGCGGACGTGATTCTGGTCGGCGTATCACGGTCGGGAAAGACGCCCACGTGTTTGTATCTCGCGATGCAGTTTGGTGTTCGCGCCGCGAACTATCCCCTGGTGTCCGACGAAGAGGACATGGCTCGATTGCCGAAGCCGCTGGAGCAGCACCGACACCGGCTCATTGGCTTGACCAGCGAGCCTGAGCGTCTTCATCAGATTCGCAGCGAGCGGCGCCCCGAAAGTCGGTACGCATCCTTGTCCCGATGCCGACGTGAGGTCGATGATGCTGAGGCGCTGTTTCGACGCGAGGGACTGTTGTGCCTGAATTCGGCCATGATGTCCGTCGAGGAGATTGCATCGCGAATTCTGCATGAACGCAACATGGAGCGGCGTTTGTTCTGAGAACCAAGGTACGGCTTGGTCCCAGACCCGGTTCGAACAGTCGGCGTTACGCGAAAGTAATGAGGGATTCACGGTTGCGTACTGAACTTTCTCCCCAGCTCGTTCGTGAGCGATTGAGCGATGTCGGCACTTGCGCCGGAGTTTTGATCGCCTACAGCGGTGGACCGGACTCGACTGCATTGCTGCATTGCTCCGTTCAGGCTCAGCTGGATGTGTCTTTGACGGCTGTACATGTTGACCACCAGCTGCACGCTGAGTCTGCCGACTGGGTGCGCCACTGTAAGGCGCAATGTGACGCCTTTGGTGTCGAGCTGCTGGTGCGCAAAGTCTGTGTGGGCACCGCCGGCGTCTCGGTCGAGGCCGACGCCCGTCGTGCGCGTTACGCCGCGCTGCGGGAGCTCATGGAGCCGTGCGCTGTATTGCTCACCGCTCATACTCTGGATGACCAGGCGGAGACCGTGCTGCTGCAATTGTTTCGTGGCGCCGGGGTCGATGGATTGGCCGCCATGCCCAGGTGTGCGCAGTTTGGGGCCGGTTCACATCTACGACCGCTACTGGGGGTCACTCGGGCGGAGGTCAACGACTATGTGGTACGTAAAGGCCTGAAAACGCTGCTCGATCCAGCCAACACCGACGACCGATTCGATCGCAGCTATCTCAGACGCGAGGTCATGCCCAGGCTGGCTTCACGCTGGCCGGGAATCGTAAAGACGCTGTCTCGGGCGTCTGGTCATCAGGCCGACGCGAGTGCCTTGCTGAGAACCCAAGCACAACACGACCTCGTCGCGGTGAGGACCGCCAGGGGCCGGGTGTCAGCGACGGCTCTTCTGAGCCTCGAACCACAACGGCGCATCAATGTGTTGCGATTCTGGTTGCGGGCTGAGACCAAATTTGTCCCGCCGAGCTGGGTGGTCCATCGCGTGGAAGCCGAGCTTCTCGGGGCCCGCGGAGATGCGGTGCTGATGGTACAGTGGGCTGAGTTCGAGGTCAGACGTTACCGGGCAGAACTGCACCTGACGCCACAGCTTTCTGACACCGTGGCGGCCGAACAGCCCTGGCAAGTACCGGAGTCAGTCGAGTTTGCCCACGGTCGCATGTGCATTGAACCGACGGTTGGAGCGGGACTTCGATTGAGCGACCTGCAACAGGGCACATTGACGATAGGTTTCAGAGTTGGCGGGGAGAGGCTCCGTCCGGCCGGGAGCGCGCACACTCGGAGACTCAAGAGCCTGTTTCAGGAGGCGGCTGTGGAACCCTGGCGTCGATCTCGTATCCCATTGATTTTGAACGGCAAGGAGCTTGTCGCCGTGGCGGGGCATTGGGTTGCCGAAAGCCATCGGGCGGTGGAGGATGAGCCTGGTCTGGTGTTGTCCTTCGAAGACTTCGAGCTGGACCTCTGACACTTGCACCTTGCGCGACAACTTGCGCCCGGCATTGAAGGTTGTCGGAATCCGGCAACTCCTGGATGGACCAGTGTTCAGGGTTATGGAGACTCGGCGTTGGCCGGGTTGGCGGACAGCACGACGGTACCGTCACCGCTGACGATGTCGGCCTTTTTCTGCACTTCGAACCTGCAGCTGATGTCGCCGAGATCGACCAACTCGCCACCCTTGAGCACGGCATGCTTGAGTTGCTTTTTCTGGACGAACAGGCCGTTCATTGAGTCGAGGTCAGTGATCCTGAATGTGCCGTCAGGCCGGCGGTGAATTTCCGCATGTTGCCGGGATACTGACGGATCCCTAATGATCAGATCGTTGCTGGAGTGGCGGCCGATCAAGTAGGCATCGGTGTCGACCACGTGATGGGTTCCATCTTCCATGATCAGAAAGCCGACCAGTTCTTCCGGAGGCACATCAGCGGTAGGTGTGGGTACTTCCGGTTTCGGCTTTGATGCTGACGTATGGTTCGCAGCCCGCGTCTGCATCATCAGCGCCGCAATGCCTGCCACTGCTGCAATAAGCACGACGCCGAGCGCAATGTTGATGTATAGATTCACGAGCGGGCGACAGACCTTTGTCGAGATGCCAACATCACGACACTAGTTAGTGAGTTCAGAGGGACTTGACGAATGCTTTCAAAAACCGAAGTTGAGTGTCATTGGCGGCACGGTCCAGCGTTGAGGCATTGACTTTCATGAGCGAGACATCGGTTTTGGTGACCATGTTGGCCGTGCGCTGTGCGCAAGCCAGCCAACCCATTGCCCCGAAGCAATCACCTTCCTGCAAATGGTCCACGTCGCGCCCATTCGTCTCGATGGCCAGAACACCACTGAACACGATGTAGAGCCAGTGGTCAAATTCCCCTTCTTTAATGACATAGGTGCCTATCGGATAGTACTGCCAGGTGCAAGCGCGTATGAGTTCCCAGATGTCAGCATCGGTGAAGCTCCTGAAGAAGCTCAGGTTCTTGATTCGGCCAAACTCGTCTCATAGATCGTCCTCGGTCTTGACCAGGTTGAGGTCTTTGAAGATGACGGTCGGATCGGCGGTCAGATGCAGACCCATCGCGTGACGCTTGGTCGTCTCTTTCTTGAGCATACGTTTCAGCGTGTAGCCATGCCTTCGGACAAATCTTTGCGGAATAACAGAGATCGCCATCAACATCGGCGCCGAAGACTCTGACAATGTTTGGATGATCGAGCCCGCCGGCCGCATGCGCCTCGTTGAAGAACACCTTGCGAAATCGCTCGCCGTCTTCAGTGGCGAAGTTAGCGTATTGAGCATGTGCGACCTTGATGGTGACCGAGCGACGCGAGAACGGGCCATAGGACTTGTGGACCGTGCCCATGCTGCCGCGAGCGACCTCCCGGACAATCTCGTATTGGCCGATTTTTGTAGGAATCTCGCTCATGCTCTGGTTTTAACCGCGAGCGGGCATGCTCAAATTGGGGAAATATACATGAGAGTGTAGCCGAGCTGTTTTTTCATAAGGGGAGGTCCCCAGTATCTCTGCAGAGTGATTCTGACCAATTTAGGGGTTCAAGAAGTGGCAAGGTGCAAGGCGAAGCGAGAAGGCAAGCCCGAAGTTATTGCGGCGAGCTTCAACGCCGCAGCTGGTCGCTTATCGGACCGCTCGAAGGCGCTCGCCCAGAGGCGCCACGGCCGTGTTGGGTCTGCTTGACATGGGATGGTCATACCGGCGGTAACCCGCCTTGCTGCGACGTCGCCGGGTGGCTCTGAATCGGTCATAATCACTCTTCCGAGGTACTAGAATTCCGGGCCCTATAACAACACTCGCCAGACTGATTCTTTGAAACGCGTTGCATTTTGCACATTTGGCTGTCGGCTGAACGCCTATGACACCGAGACGGTTCGAACCCTCCTGGAACGAGAGGGCGGATGGCAAACCGTGGGTCTTCACGATGACGCAGACATGTATGTCGTCAATACCTGCAGCGTCACCTCGCAGGCAGACGCACGGGCCAGAAAAGCCATCCGGCGCTTGAATGACCAGCATCCGGCGGCCCGCATCGTGGTGACTGGTTGCTATGCCCAGCGCGCGCCGGCGGACATCGCAGCGCTCCCCGGAGTCTCGTTGATCCTGGGAGCAGCCGACCGCGCCGGTATTGCACAACAGGTCGATGCTTTGCAGTCGGGTGAATTGACTCTAGCGGTTTCGCCGATCGAGGAAGCAAAAACGTTTCTCGATGTGCCGATAACGGAAATGATGGAGCGCAGCCGGGCGTTGGTTAAGGTGCAAGAGGGTTGCAACCAGGCTTGCACTTTCTGCATCGTGCCACAGACGCGGGGCCGCTCGCGTAGTCGGCGCCCGGAAAATGTGCTCTCGCAAGTTCGCGGACTGGTCGATGCCGGTTACACCGAGATCGTGCTCACCGGCGTGCATATAGGATCTTATGGGTTGGACCTCGACAAGCCGAGCTCTCTGCTGCGGCTGATCGAGCAAATCCTGGATGTTCCCGGGCTGGAGAGATTCCGGCTGAGCTCGATAGAGCCCTCGAGCATCGATGTGCGGCTGATTGAACTGATGGCTTCACATCCAAAGTTCGCCCGCCACTTTCATATCCCATTTCAAAGTGGTTCGGACAGCGTGCTGAAGCGAATGCAGCGCGGCTACACGGCCGGTGATTTCGTCGAACTCATTGGTCAGGTGACAGAACTGATTCCGGAGTGTGGTATTGGCACCGATGTCATTGCGGGCTTTCCGGGTGAAACCGACGAAGATTTCGCAAATACTTTTGATGTTCTGGGGGGGCTACCGATCACCTACTTGCACCCATTCACCTACTCGGTTCGGCCGGGCTCTACCGCCGAATCTTTTGGAGATCAGATTTCAGGGGATGTGAAAAAGCGTCGAACTCGATCCCTGAAGCGATTGTCGCGAGAGAAAGCTGAGGCATTCGCCGCTGGTCGTGTCGGTGAGGTCGTGAGCGTGCTGCTGGAACGAGACGACAAGCGAGGTATCGCATCGTCGGGGTGGACTGATCACTACATCAAGGCCCATGTCTCGAATCCGGTAGAGCACTCAGGTGTGCACGCCGTACGAATTGAAAGTGTAGAGGGTGGCCAGCTGAATGGTTTCAGAATCGAGACCGACGCGGGTAGCACTGCTTAGTTGGTCTGAACGGACTCGGCCGTTGGCTCTTCCTCAGCCAATCTGTCGGCGGCGCATCGACGGGTCTTGTTCTCATACCAACGCCGCCAGTCGAGTTCAACGATTGTCAGCCCCGCCAGGTTTCGCGACCGTTGAAGCGGTCGCGTGCTCATGGGTTCAACATTTCCAGCAACTCGGTGCCAATCACTTCTCTGCGCCACCCAGAGAAAAACGGAATCAGCCCAGGCTGTTTGGTGATCAGCGAATGCAGTGTTTGATGTTCCAGCGCGCGCCGATGCGCCAGTAGCTCGGGTGCCATGCCCAGATTCGCAGCGTGCTCCTGGACTCTTGCTTTCATGGTCTTGAGCTGACCCGAAAAGGCTCTCAGGTCCGCTGGCGGCGTCAGCGGTGTCGGTAGCTGGTCGAAGCTCAAGTCGGCGACCTTGTCGACGATTCGGACCAGCACCTCTGCATCTTCCGGCTTGATGTCGGCAATGGCGTGGGCACGATCTTTTCCATCCGTTGCGGGTGTCAGCGTACGTGACAGTGCCATGAGTTCATCGTCCTTGATCACATGTGCGCGCGGCCGGTTGCGACGTCTGGCAGTGTGCTCTCGCCATGCCGCCAAGGCACGTAGCACGCCGAGCTGGCGGGGGTCAAGCTTCCAGGCCTGACCGACACGCTGGTATGCCAGCTCGAAATCGTCATCCCGGATCTGTTTGTCCACCAACGTCTGGCACTCTTCATCAAGCCAGTGGTGACGGCCGGAGTCGTCCAGCTCCTGCGCCAGACGGCGGTGAATGCCGGGCAGGTAATAGACGTCGAGAGCTGCGTAGCGAAGCTGCGCAGCTCTCAATGGCCGTTTCAGCCAGTTCGATCTCGTTTCCTGCTTATCCAGCTCGACGTTCTCGAACAGCGCCACCAGTTTTCGATATCCAAGAGAAAATCCGTATCCAAGTAAACCCGCTGCAATCTGGGTGTCGAACAATCGCTTCGGCAGCGCACCGGTAAGTTGCGTCAGCAACTCCACATCTTCACTCGCCGAATGAACGATCTTTGTTATCCCGGGGTTTGCCAGAACCTCAGCAAACGGTTGGAAATCGTCTATGGACAGCGGATCGATCAGCCAGATGTTCTCGTGCGCGCAGACTTGAATCAGAGCGGGCCTGGGGAAAAAGGTTCGGGTGCGTTCGAACTCGGTGTCCAGTCCAATTGCCGTGGTCTGCGCCAGCTGCCGACACACCGAACACAATTCCTGGTTGTCGGTGACAAGCTCGACAGCGGCTGGACCTTGTTGATTCAGTTGGGCTACCTGGTGATCACGCATGGTGCAGTGAGACTGGGTGCGAGCTGGCGCTCAGGGATTTTTCAGCTGGTCGGTAAAAGAACCCCTCCCATTGCGGGAGGGGTAATCGGAGGAGTGCCCCACACGCACACCCTCTAGCGACCGGTGGAAAATTCTGCTAAAGCTCCTTGGAGCATAAAAAAACACCCATCACGCACCGATGGAATCAGTGCGTGATGGGCGAGTGCCGACGTCCCTTTCGGCGCCGTCACGAGCTCCGCGTGAAACCGGGGTACTGCGTCGCTCTCAGCCGAGATGCGCGCTGAGGTCGAGCCAGTAGTGTTTGACTTCAGCCGCATTTCGAGTCTCCGCAGTTGAGACAGGTCATGCAGCCGTCCATTTGAATAACTGCCTTGGTATGGCAGCGTGAGCACAGCTGTGCGTTGTCTGGAAAATCGGATGGCGAGCTCAGTTTCTCATCCGGCACCGAAGCGGGCCCATCGGCGAACGCAGCGTGTTCTGCACGCTTTTGCTCGATGAAGGCTCTCTGGTGATCGTCGAGGTCGTCATCTGGAAGCATACCAATCATGCGCAAATGGGCTTCGACGGCATCACCGATCTCAGCAACCAGTGAGGGCATGTACTTGCCACCCCGCTTGAAGTAGCCACCGCGTGGATCGAACACCGAGTGCAGCTCTTCGACCAGAAAAGTGACATCACCGCCTTTGCGAAACACCGCGGAAATGATGCGGGTCAGCGCCAGAATCCACTGAAAGTTCTCCATGTTCTTCGAGTTGATGAACACTTCGAACGGTCTACGCTGCTCTTGCTCGGTGCCCTGGTTCAGCACGATGTCGTTGATGGTGATGTACATCGCGTGCTCAGACAGCGGCGTCTTGATCTTGTAAGTGGAACCGACCAGCACATCGGGTCGTTCCAACCTCTCATGCATCTGGATGACGTTGTCCTTAGCCGTCTCTTCAGACGTACTGGTCGGCGCGGTGTCTTCCGATTTGACACCGTAGTCGACAATCTTGTTTTCGATTTTGATAGTCATCATCTACCTCTTACAGCTGTTTTTGCTTCGTGCTCATCAACTCACTGCGGCACAGGTACGGAAGCAACGCCGCGCCGAAATCTTTGTCGGAGTGCTACCTCTAGCAGACGGTGCTCACGCACCTGTGCCGCAATGAGCTGAGGTGAGCCGGTTCAACTAGAACTTGCCGTAATATCCCTCCTTCATTGCGTCATACAGATTGGCAGCGGTGTGGAGCTCGCCGTCGTATTCGATCTCGTCATTACCTTTGGCCTCGATGACAGTGCCGTCGTCGAGCGTGAATGTGTAAGTGGTGCTTTCCAGATCCGACTCCTTGACCAGTACCCCTTGGAAGGCCTCTGGATTGAAGCGGAACGTGGTGCAACCCTTGAGGCTGTTCTCGCAGGCGTACAGATAAATGTTCTTGAACGAGTCGTACGGATACGCCGTCGGGACATTTGCAGTTTTGGAAATCGACGAATCGACCCACGTCTGAGCTGCCGCCTGGATGTCGACATGCTGCTCGGGGGTGACATCATCCGCGGTCACGAAGTAGTCGGGTAGCTGTTGTGCACCGTCACCCGTGAAAGGCGTGGCCTGGTCGTTGATGAGCCCACGATAGGCAAGCAGCTCGAAGGAGAACACATCGACCTTCTCTTTGGTCTTTCGTCCTTCACGAATGACATTGCGTGAATACTGGTGTGCAAAGCTCGGCTCGATTCCGTTGCTGGCGTTGTTCGCCAGGGACAACGAGATGGTGCCGGTGGGTGCAATCGATGAATGATGGGTGAAGCGCGCGCCCGTCTCGGCCAGCCGATCGACCAGTTCCGGTTCTATGGCTGCGAGTCGCTGCATGTAGCGGCTGTACTTGGCATGCAACACGCTGCCGGGCACTTCATTACCGACCTGATAGCCGTCCTTCGCCATTTCCGGTCGATGCCGGAGCATCTCTCCCGTTACCTTGAACTGCTGGCGCATGATCGGCGCCGGACCTTTTTCTTCCGCCAGTTCGAGACCAGTCTGCCAACCAACCACAGCCAGTTCTCTCGCGACTCGTTCGGTGAACGCCAGTGAGGGTTGTGAGCCGTATTTCATGCCCAGCAAGGTGAGCGTCGAGCCGAGACCCAGGAAGCCCATACCATGGCGTCGCTTGCTCTCGATTTCTTCACACTGCTGCTCGAGAGGCAAACCGTTGATCTCGACCACGTTGTCGAGCATGCGGGTAAAGACTGCGACGGTCTCGCGGAACAACTCCCAGTCGAACTGTGCTTCGTCAGTAAACGGATTGATGACGAATTTGGTCAGATTGACCGAACCCAGCAAGCACGAGCCATAAGGCGGTAACGGCTGCTCGCCACAGGGATTGGTGGCACGGATGTTCTCGCAGAACCAGTTGTTGTTCATCTCGTTGATTTCATCAATCAAGATGAAGCCAGGTTCGGCGAAATCATAGGTCGAGGACATGATGACGTTCCAGAGCCGTTGTGCACGGACTGTCTTGTAGATCTTGCACGCGACCAGCCCCGAGTCGTTTTGCACATAGGGCTCGGGGATGGGCCACTCACGCCACACAACGGTGTGCGGGTCTTCCAGATCGATGCCGTCGTTGTCGACTTCCTGCTCGGTGACCGGAAACGCCAGCGGCCAATCCAGATCATTCTTCACCGCTTCCATGAAATCGCGGGTAATCAGCAAAGATAGATTGAACTGACGAAGTCGCCCGTCCTCGCGTTTGGCACGAATGAAGTCGAGCACGTCGGGGTGTCCGATATCGAAGGTCGCCATCTGAGCGCCGCGCCGGCCACCGGCGGACGATACCGTGAAGCACATCTTGTCGTAGATATCCATGAACGACAGCGGACCGGAGGTGTAAGCACCGGCACCGGAGACGTAGGCGCCCTTCGGCCGCAAGGTCGAGAACTCATAGCCGATACCACAACCCGCCTTGAGAGTCAGGCCGGCTTCATTCACTTTTTCGAGGATATCGGCCATGGAATCGCGAACGACGCCGGAGACCGTGCAGTTAATGGTCGACGTGGCGGGCTTGTGCGCCAATGCGCCAGCATTCGACACGATTCGACCAGCTGGAATGGCTCCATGATGCAGCGCCCAGAGGAACTTCTGATGCCATTTGGCGCGTTTCTCGGGGGTGAGCTCGACATCGGACAAGGCGCGTGCGATGCGCTCGAAGGTCGCATCGATGGTTTGATCGATGACCGTGCCATCCTTGCTCTTGAGCCGATACTTTTTGTCCCAGATGTCGTAGGACGCGTCTTGAAGCTGAATTTCTGCCGAACTGGCCGCATCGAAGCTGTGGATCTTGCGACGGGCTGACTCCATGGTTCTTTTTCCCCTGACCTCGCCGCCATCGTGATATTCGACCGCAGGCGATGATTAATCCTTCCGGCTGCCGCCGTTATGGCCGGCGCCGCCCAAGTTTTTTCACCCTGGGTTACTGCAAGTGGTCTGTTTATTCCACGGAACTGGATGGCTTCGCTATTTCCATCTCTTGTCTTATTCCGTAACCGCTTCCCCCTAAGACCCGACGTTTGTAATATGTCTCGTCAAGCCCAAAAAACACAATATACGGTATTAGGTTCCACTGTCAAGCGCAAGATGTTGTGGACGAATGGTGTGAATCTAGGTGAAAACCTGTGGACAACTTGTGCGTATCCGGGTCCGGCCGGCTGTGAGCGTCAAGCCCCTCGCATTGGCGCTCGGCATGCTAAACTGCACCCTCTTGAGACCCCGCTGGGACTGGCGTCAGTGGCGCCGACAAACACTTTTGAGGAGCATCCAGTGAGCACCGATCCACGCCAGGAACTGGCCGATATTCAGTTGGACACCAACAATCTGTACCGGGAAGAGAACATCACGGATTTGCGAGTCGGCTCGATTCGTAAACTGTTGCCGGTGAAAAGCGACGGCAGCGACGACCCTGAACGGCAGACACTGTACATGGGGCAGGCTCAGCTGATGTCGCAGATGGGACCGTTGCCGGTGAACTGTGAGATCGAGGCTTCAAGCCTCGAAGAGGCCCTGGAGAAGTTTCCCGATGCCGTGAAAGTGGCCGTCGAGCGAATGGTAGAGGAAGTTCGGGAAATGCAGCGCGAGCAAGCCTCGCAGATCGTCGTGCCCGGTGCAGGAGGCATACCGCCGGGCGGCAACATTCAGTTGCGTTGAGCGCTGTTGCCGGCGTCTCGTGGACCATTTTCTCCGCTCCAGCCGCAATTGGCTCGCCGGGGCCACAGTTGACCGGCTGGCGCATCGGCGGTTGGACGACACCTGGCTGAACCAGACGCTGGCTGGCAGTCACGGGCGCCTGGTGGTCTCATGGGGGTCTTCGAATCTGTTCCACAGACAGGCCGCGGGTAGACCGTACTGGCTGCCAGTCTCTGAGTACGGCCATTTGCTCGAGCAGGCCGAGTCGGTGACATTACTCGGAGAGCACGGTGGCCACGTCTATTTCGGCTTGGCACTGTCGGACCGGCAGCAAGACTGGGTCAGGTCACTACCGGATGCCGAACTGCAGGACATCAAAGATCTGGGGGTGACGATAGATGATGCCGATGCGGAAGTGCTGGCCTACGCCCGCGGAATTGCATACTGGCACCGGCGTCACCTGTTTTGCGGCAGCTGCGGACATCTCACCCGCAGTATCGAAGCCGGCCACCAACGCCAGTGCTTGTCTCCGGCCTGTGGCGCGCGGCATTTCCCCCGCACTGATCCAGCCGTCATCGTATTAGTGCATCACCAGGATCGCTGTCTGCTGGCACGTAATCATGACTGGCCCTCGAAGATGTACTCGGTTATCGCGGGCTTTGTCGAGCCGGGTGAGTCGTTGGAGCAAACGGTTCGGCGCGAGACGGTGGAGGAGACCGGCCTTCAGGTGGCCGACATCGAATACCGATCATCGCAGCCCTGGCCATTTCCAAGTTCATTGATGCTGGGATTTCGCGCTCGCGCGATTCATGACCAAATCAATCTGGGTGATGATGAGCTCGAGGATGCACACTGGTTCTCACGGCAGTGTCTGGTCGAGGCCGTGGAGGCGGGTCGCATGCGCGTGCCCGGCGCACAGTCTATCGCCTACCGGCTGGTCGAAGAATGGTTTGACGCAGGGCAGCTGGGTTCGCTGGCAGAACTCGCGAGACGAACCGTGACCCAATGAGCTATCAGCAAGTCCTCGATTTCTGGTTCGGCGACGAACGGCCTTACACGGTCAGCAACGTTGAAGCACGCCAGTCTCTGTGGTTCGGGGGACGGGCGGAAGACGACGCCGAGATCGAGGCTCGTTTCGGGTCCCTGGTTGAAAGGGCGAAACTCAATCAGCTTGGTGACTGGAACCAGTCGCTACACGGCAAGCTCGCGCAAGTCATCGTGCTGGACCAGTTCACCCGGGTGATTTTTCGAGGCACAGCACAGGCGTTTGCCGGTGATGCACAGGCTCTCGCGCTTGCATCGAGTGTCGTCGACAGTGGAGAGCATCGCTCATTGCACGTCGTCGAGAGGGTTTTCTTGTTGTTGCCCTTCGAGCATGCGGAAGACGTGCACATGCAATATCACTCGGTAGCACTGTTTGGCGAGTGTTGCGGCGATGTCGAGGAGATGTTCAAGGCGCACACCAACTCTTCTCTCGAGTATGCTGTGCAACACCGTGACATCGTCGTAAGGTTTGGACGATTTCCACATCGAAATGCGGTGCTTGGCCGCGCATCCAGCAGCGATGAGCGAGCCTATCTGGAGGCAGGTGCACCCAGCTTCGGGCAATAGCTCCTCCGGCCCGAACAGGCGCTACGGCACCGCCCGGTTGATTTGCAGATTAACGGCTGTACCCGCGGTGGCATCCACCGGGCTCACCATGCCTTGTAAATCACCCGGCTGAGCGATGGCCTCACCCGAGCGCGAGATACGCGCACCGACAGTCACCTGGGGAAACATCGACAGCTTCATACTCGGCATCATGCTCATGGTGTCATCGAGCGTGATGGTTAGTGGCAGCTCGCTCGCCCGGCGGCGTTGAATGGCCAGCGGCATGGGTGGGCCGCTCACGGCGCGGGCGAATATAAACAGGGTTTCGCTGCCGTTCACCTGGCCGGCTAGTGCCGGGTCCAAGCTCACCGTCACCGTGACTGCCGGGCTATCGGTGATGGCAGTCGACGTGCCAGGCGCGGTCGTGGCCTCGGCTGCGGGCGTTTCGACGTGCCCACCGGCCTGGGCGATCATGTCCAGCACCGCGCTTGCCTCGGCCGAGTTTTCCGGTAGTTGTGTGAGCAGGCGCTGCCAGATGGCAACCGCCTGCTCGTTGTCATTGCGCTGCATGGCGGCAAAACCAGAAAGCCAGATGCCTTTCTGATTTTCCGGATCAATCTCCAGCGCGCGATCGAGCAGCTCTGTTGGCAGACCTACCATGCTGTTGCCGTTCGCCATCGCCGCCGCCTCGGCGTAGTCGACCAGCAGCAACGGCTCTTCACCCATGAGCGCGCGTGCCTTGGAAAACGCGTCAGTTGCCTCTTGGAAGCGATCCAGCACCATGTAGGAGCGGCCGAGCATGATCCAGCCTTCTCCGTCATCCGGATTTTCAGCGAGTTTGGCCGCCAGACCGCCGACCATTTCCTCGATGGAGGCGGCGTTGGTCGAGCCGTCCTGCATCTGGGCTTCATGCGCTGGCACCTGGGTGACAGTGGTTTGCGGCTCACTCATGTGCAGCGCCTCGGGTGAGCCCAATGACAGATACAGGACGACCGCGCCAACCGGTAGGGCGATGAGCGCCACATAGGCGAGCGCTCTGTTTGGCCGAGCCGAATCGTCGTGTCCCGCATCAGATTCGAGAGCGTTTAGCAAGTCTGCACGAAGCTCGTTCCGGCGCGTCTCATAGTCCTGCGCCTTAACACTGCCCGAGTCGAGCGCTGCCCGCAGCGCCTTGAGCTGCTCCCGGTGCGCATGGACAATCGCCTGGGCTGAGAACTTTTGCTGACGGTAGTGGCCGAGCAGTGGTGGCAGGATCAGCCACAGCGCAATCACCAACATGATGGCTGCGAACAGCCAGAAAATTATCGTATCGTTCAACTGATTCACCGAGAATGTTCTTGGGTGCGAAGTTTACGGGATTCCGGGGCCCGCTGAGAATTAATCATTGGGTTTGTAACGGGGCGGCATCGTCGATACCCGGAGGCTCGGCCATATAAGAGGTGCTTGATGCACGGTTGCAGCCATGCTTGCGCTGTTGATTGACGGCTTGAATCTGATTCGCCGGATTGATGCCGCAATTGCTGCGGTTGAAACGGGACAGGCCAGAACCGCTACGCTCGGGCGGTCAGTGGAGCAGGCGCTGGGTCGCGTTCTGGGCATTTTCGAGCCAACTCATGCCGCGTTGGTGCTCGATGGCCACGGCACCAGTTGGCGCCACCAGTTGTTCGGTGAGTACAAGAAACGCAGAACTGAGATGTCACCCCAGCTCGTTGGAGACATCAAGCAGATTCGGCAACAGGCGGTTGACCGTGGACTGCCTGTCGTCCGGGTCGAGGCTTTTGAAGCGGACGACGTCATTGCAACCATGGCGACTACTCTCGCCAACGCCGGCGGCCGCGCGGTCATCGTGTCCACGGACTGGAGCTTCTGCCAGCTGCTGTCGGATTCGGTGCAGGTATACGACCACTTCGCCGGCATTGAGCGCGATGCCGAGCAGGTGCGCTCCCGTTATGGAGTGTCACCATCGCAGCTGACCAGTGTGCTTGCGCTGGCCGGCGTGTCGTCACTCAGCATCCCCGGTGTGCGTGGAATAGGTCTCAAGACGGCCGCCACACTGGTTGCTCAGTATGGCGATTTGACGGGTGTCATCGAGAATGCGGAACGTATTCCGGGCCGTCCAGGTGTGTTGTTGGGTACTCAGATAGATGCAGTGCGGCTGTCGCATCGGCTGGTGTCCCTGGCGGCCGATGTCGAGGTTGGCGTCAACCTCAAGGATCTGCGTATCGCGGGCGCGCGATGAGGCTCCGGATTGGTGCGAATGAGTCCATAGGCCCTAGAATGGTGATGCCGAGCGGACGGACGCATGTTTTGCGAGCAGCGAGTCGAAGAGCTGGTCGTCGAGCACGCCCAACAAAGCGCCGCCGACACCAAACACGGCATTCTCTCTGCGGTATCGGCACATCTGGGGCAAAAGCCGCAAAGCGATCACCTGACCCTGGTGGTGAAGGCAAAAGAGTGAGTTCCTCGGGGGAGTGACATGCAGCTTGTCAGCTACAACGTGCAGTTTTGCAGGGGCCGTGATGAGACAGTTGATGTGGATCGTATCGCCGCGGAGGTCGACGGCGCCGACGTCATAGCATTGCAGGAAGTCGACCGATACTGGCGGCGCTCGGGTGACGTCGATCAGGTGTCCGAACTTGCGGCCCGGTTGCCTGACTACCATTGGGTCTACGGTGCCGGCGTCGACCTGGCCGTCGAAGGCTCCACCTCGAAACGGCGGCAGTTTGGCAACATGGTGTTGTCTCGAAGTCCGATCATCTCGAATCGCAATCATCTGTTGCCGAAATATGCGGCCGGTGACGCTTTGAGTGTTCAGCGCAGCGCCGTCGAAGCTGTTATCGACACCGCGATCGGGGCGCTGCGATTTTTCTCCATCCATCTCACTCACTTGTCCGCCAAGACGCGCTTGCCACAGGTCGAGATGCTAATGCAGCTGCATCGTGACGCGGTGCGCGAAGGCATCGCGGTTTGCGGGGCTCCACGTCGAGACTGGGTGGAGATCCAAGGCTTGCCGGCAATGCCACGCGAAGCTGTCTTCATGGGCGACTTCAATTGTGAGCCCGACAGCCTCGAATACGAGCGTATTGTCGGTCCGGTCAGTGATTACGGCGACCGCTTGACCAATCCTGAAGGTCTGGTGGATGCCTGGATGCAATGCGGTGGTGATCCAGTCGGCGGTCACACCAGCGACTTTGATGGACGCCCCATCCGGATAGATTATTGCTTCGTCAGCACCGTGCTCGCCGGGCGTCTACGCAGTGCGTCGGTGGACGTGAACGCGACGGGCTCCGATCATCTGCCCATCCGTATGGAACTCGATCTTTAAACCATTTCACACCAGGAAGAACTGCATCGATGATTTACTCACTCGCAGACCTTCGGGTCAAATTCGAGGGCGACTGCTATGTGGCGCCCAACGCAACTGTCATCGGCAGTGTCGTGCTGGGGCACGAATCCAGTCTCTGGTTCAATGTCGTCGTGCGCGGCGACAATGACCTCATCACCATTGGCCCGGGCAGCAACGTTCAAGACGGTTCGGTGTTGCACACCGATGACGGCGTGCATCTGACACTGGGGCGGCGGGTCACGGTTGGTCACATGGTGATGCTGCACGGCTGCACCATTGGTGATACTAGTCTCATCGGTATCAACAGCATCATCTTGAATCATGCCCGGATAGGCAAGCACAGCATTGTTGGGGCAAACAGCCTGGTCCCCGAAGGCAAGGAGTTTCCGGACGGCAAGTTATTGCTGGGCTCACCGGCGCGAGTGGTTCGAAGCCTGACGGACGAGGAAATCGCCGCACTGGACCTGACGGCGGAGCACTACATCGACAATGCGCGTCGATATCGCGAGAGCTTGATCGAGCAAACCTGAATATCGGGTAAACCTTTCGTCGATTACGCCTATAACCCGGCAAGCACCAGTTTCGAGGAGCGGGCATTTGCCCGGACCTTTGGCACGATACCGCGACCCACCAGCTGAATTCATCACGGAGCTCGAGGCCGCCTGAGTCTCGCAACTGCCGTATACTCATCGGGCCTCGTTTCAAGGAGAGCCTGATTGTGAAGACCTTTCGTGTTGCCTGTGTGCAAAACCAGGCTGGCGCTGACTTGCAGACGAGTCTCGATGAAGCCATGGGTCACGCGCGTGCGGCGCATGATGCGGGAGCTGACTTGATTTGTTTCGCCGAGTTCTTCAGCTGTCTGGATATGAACAGCGAAGGATTGCAGGTTGGCGCATATGCGGAGGAAGAACATCCAGCGCTGGCGCAATCGCGCGACCTGGCAAACGAACTCGGTGCATGGTTGTTGCTGGGCTCACTCGCCATTCGCACCGCCTCGGGCAAGCTCAACAATCGCTCCTTCCTGCTCGATGGCGATGGCCACGTGGTTGCGCGTTACGACAAAATTCATTTGTTCGATGTCGATTTGCCCAATGGTGAGGTCTATCGTGAATCCGACCTCTTCGAACCAGGAGACCAGGCTGTCGTCGCGCCCACACCCTGGGGTTCGATGGGGCTGTCAGTCTGCTATGACCTCCGGTTCGCAGCTCTTTATCGCTCGCTCGCGCAAGCTGGTGCGAGCTTTCTGACAGTGCCGGCAGCATTCACCCGCACCACCGGCAAGGCGCATTGGCACACGCTCTTGCGAGCAAGGGCCATCGAGACCGGTAGCTACGTGTTCGCACCTTGCCAGTACGGCAGCCACGGGAAGTCGGTGACCTACGGACATTCACTGGTTGTGGATCCGTGGGGTGAAGTGCTGGCCGACGCTGGTGACGGGCCAGGGTTTGCCCTTGCTGAAATAGATGCTGCACGCGTGGCCGAGGTGCGACATCAGATCCCGGCTCTGCGCCACGATCGGTCGTTTACGTCGGCAACCGGTATTTTGTCCACGCGGGCAAGCGCCTGAATACCACGGGCTGGATGGCGAGCAGGAATCCGGCTGGCCGTTTCCGCCACCTGAGGGGATGAGCGCATCCGGTCGTGGTGTGGTTTTCTGAGGTTCGACTCTTGTGGTAGCTTCGCGCCGCATGAGTCCTTCAGCAGCCCACCTGAGTGCTAGAGCACAGCCCGTTCTTGCGCTGGGTGACCCGCGATTGCGGGTCAGCTGTGATCGGGTCGAAGACCTGAAAGATCCCTCATTCCTGGCGGAGATCGACGCGCTTCAAGACACATTGGAAGCTTTTCGCGCGCAATATGGCTTTGGTCGGGCCATCGCAGCGCCCCAGATTGGGGTGCCGAAACGCTTTATCGCTTTGAACCTGGGGGCAGGTCCTTTTGTTGCCGTGAACCCCGAGATCACCTGGCGCTCGACTCAAACCGTCAGCCTGTGGGACGACTGCATGAGCTTTCCGTCGCTGATGGTCAAAGTAGAGCGTTCAAAGTCTATCTCTGTCCGCTACACTAACCCCAAGGGGGAAGATGTCCACTGGGAGCGGCTGGCACTGCCGCACTCAGAGCTGCTCCAACATGAGATCGATCACCTGGACGGTGTGTTGGCGGTCGATCGTGCGGTGGGTCCGCAAGAGCTGGTGTCCCGAGAGGCGTTCGAGGCCAACCGAGACGAGTATTCAAAACTCGTTGATTACGTGATTCAGCCGACCATGGAGTGACACCCGGCAGTGAGCGACAAGCATCTAACATCGCCCAATGAGAGCGGCATGCTGGTCGTGCTGTACGCCGATGTTGCGGGCAGTACCCAGATTTACGAGAAGTACGGTGACGCCCTGGCGCGTGACGCCCTGGCACTTTGCATTGATGTGTTGACCCAGGTCGCCCAGCGTTTCGACGGGCGATTGCTCAGGACTATCGGCGACGAAGTGATGTGCGCCTTTGATGATCCGGTCAAGGCGGTGCTGGCGAGTAACGAGATGCAGTTCGCCGTGCAGAAGGCCGGTGAGCAAGGCAAGTTCTCCGTCGGTGAGCTCCGCATAAAAATCGGACTCCACTTCGGGTACGCCTTGCAGGCGGGCAACGACGTCTTCGGCGAGGCGCATCTGGTTGCCAGTCAGCTAGTCGGCATGGCTAAGGCGGACCAGATTCTGACTTCTGAGGGTACTCTCGAGAATGTGCCCGATGCGTTACGCGCTGGCTCGCGGATGCTGGAGACCACCCTGGTCGATGGTGTGACCGGGGCGATCACGGTTTACGAGATGATCTGGGAAGTGAGCGGGCTCACCCAGGCCGCTGACATGAGCCCGCAACGGGAGCGGGTCACCCACAGTGAGCTGCGGCTCGTGTATCAAGGTCAGGTGCACGTCGTCGATGACGCACGTCCGGTGCTGACCTTGGGGAGGGGCAAAGGTAATGATGTGGTCGTAGAGACCGATCTGACCTCGCGCCAGCACGCACAGATCGAGTTTGCCCGTGGCCGCTTCCATCTCACCGACAACAGCTCTAATGGCACCGTGCTGATTTCCGAAACCGGCAGTGCGCAAGTGTTGCGCCGTGACAAGGCGACGCTTGGCGAAAGTGGCAAAATCTGTCTCGGCGGCCAGCCGGAGGACAGTGCCGACGGCGTGGCCACCTTCGAGTGCAAGTGACCTGCTAGCCT
>MDTE01139228.1_pt1 | contig 18619 bp, 18 predicted proteins | sample 811231 | NCBI WGS metagenome assembly MDTE01 (sample SAMN05326651, study PRJNA326480) | marine metagenome | isolation source: seawater | place: Indian Ocean: Red Sea | collected 2010 | reverse complement strand
TACGTTTTACAAAAGTATTAACAAAATATTCAACGGAATATAATAATATGGTTTTTATACAAACACTCTGTCAAGAATTAAACATGGATAAACCAGATATGCTAGGATATTTCAATGAACTAAAATACCAAAATCTAGACGATGAAGAACTGGTGTCTTTATTTGAAGGATATGAAATAACCAAGTTGGATATTAATAGAATTTATAGATATATTGATCATATATCTAAATTCGATCAGCTATTACCTGTTGAAGAAAATTATATATTATTAACAGATAATCCAATAGAAGATCTATTATAACCATATAAAAATTATGTATTGAATATATATTCCATAAAATAGTTTATTCTATTTTTGTGGCGTTAATGACAAATGGCAAATATGAAATAAGAGCATTTTGAATTTCCATATATGAATTTGCAGGTATATTATCCAAATAATGAGGATTGTTTGCTAATAAAATAGACGATGCTATCAATGATAAAATACTAATGTAATTTGAATTATCTTTGCCATACAATACTGGAATAGTGTTAATATGATTGTTTGTATCTTCTGCGATATCTTTATTATCTATAATATTACTTGCTGCAAAAAGAGTTAAAGTGCATGGTAAATAATCTTGAGGATAAGCAAAAATTCTATAATCATGATCATGTAAAACACATGGTATTATAACAGCACATAACGTCCACATGACAGCGATATATAAAGGTTTAAATGGACCTAGCGCAGGTTTAATTGTTTTATAAGTATTTAAACTTTGTAAAATAAATATGAAAGGAATATTGTAAATAAAATTTTCGTTGTAAAGTAGTATAACTAAAATACTTAAATAGGATACTGTAAGCGACTTATATACTAGTTTCTGGTTATTATATATATCATCATAAAGCTGTTTTTTTGTTGTATTATAAGGCGTCATATGATATTCAATTGCATCATTATATCGATCGGTTCCATAAGCATAATATCCAAGGAAAAACTGTAGTGCTATAAGCTTAAGAGTAACTATATTTGTTCCATAATGTAAAGTAGTATAAGTATTTTGAAAAATTGTTAAAGGAATACCAATATCAGAACCGGGGAAAGGGTTCTTCAAGGTCATACAAAGGTTGGGGAAGTTGTGGTGAATATTGGATAACATTGGTTTTTTTAAAGAAAGCTGGAGAGATTTATGTATAAATGCCATTATTACTAAATAACTATTAATATTTAAATTTTAATAGTTATTATTAGATATTAAATACTTATATTCTATAAACAATTATCCACTAAATTATAATACATTTTTAATAACTCCGATCCCATATCATCACCATATTGAGCTAGTTTAATACTTGCTAAAATAAGCATTTTTTGTATATCATGCGGAATATTTGGATTAGTCAATATGTTGTTTATATAAATATTGTTGGCATGTAATATTTGATGTCCAATTGAATCCACATGAGGCAAAGCAGATGAAACAAATTTAACAGTTTCCTTTCCGGCTTGCTGGTTAAATAATTCTATATTTTTATTTATTTCTTGATATATATCTGACTTGCCCGTAAGATGATGAATAGTTGAAAACATATTAGGTTCAAAATATTCTTTGTATTCTCCTAGATTATCATATTTTTCATAAATTTTTTCGTTCGCCTTTACAATAGGTTTAAAATCAATATATGAAAATTTAAAACTTTTACTAGAAGTTATAAATAACAGTGGAAAAAAAACATTAAAAATCTTCATTATATACTACGAATAATTTAATTTTAAATGTTAAATACTTAAAAATAACTTATTAAAAAAATAAAATGATAGCAATGATAAAAAATATTTTATTAGCGAGCTTGTGTTTTACATCGGAGGCGCTTATTAACTCAAAGGCATCAACACGAAAATTAAGTGGACACTTTTATAAAACATTTGAGAATAAAGATTTAAAAACCGCAAATGACAATCAATGCTTGTTTTATACTGGTGGTAGTTCTTTTATTCCCGGCGAACTGTATAATTCTTTTTTAACCAAGGTTGCAGATAGAAATATTACAGTTAATGTAGTAAATAAAGAAATAAGAGATCAATATATATTATTAGATGCTATTACGCATAAAAAACCAACAACATTATTGGCCCATTCTTCAGGCGCAATAGATGCTTTAAAAGCTTGTAATTATTTAGATAATGTAAAAAATGTTATATTATTAGATCCAGTAGATACTAGATTTGCTTTTGACAAGGAAAATAAAGATAAAATAATAGAGCCAAAATACAAAGTAGATGATATCTTGTTTTTAAACGCGCAAAAATCATATGAGTGGAGAGTATTTCCTTTTAAAATTCCTTTTATTCCCATGTTTGCACTTACAAAAGATAATGTTAAATTTGATAATAAGCAATTTATTACAGCAAAACAATTTGGACATTGCGACGTATTAGACTATCCTTGGGGAAAAATTATGCATGATACTCTTAGCCAAGGACTAGCCGATAGAGATGAACTTAAAATAGATGAATACCATAATTGGCTAGCTGATATAATTTACGAGTTTTCTGTTAATAATACCTTAGAAGTAGGACGAGAAATAGAACACAGTAATAACTAATTTATAATTTTATTTATAAATATTTATTTATCAATAAAATTTGCAATTATTTTTTATCGAATGGTTTGAATTCGGATCTTTTACCATTAAAATGTAAATTATGCCACATGCTTCCTGCAAAATTTATTTTATTTTTAAAGTAAAATACAGAATCAGGGCGCGTAAAATTCAATGACATAAAGGTAAAGTTGATAAAGCGAATTCCTGGAAATTTGTATTCAGCATTAATAAGTGATGTATCGTAAAAAAGTTTATCATAAATACCATTTTTGTAAAAAATATTATCACTAAAATAAACTAAGTCATCTCCTATTTTAAAAGGATTTTCTTCTATTTTAATATTTAAAGAACAGTTTATAGAAATGTTTTTATAATCACTACCAACAATAGTATCTTTACTATATAATATTGAAGAACGATCTTTAAATATATTTACCGGATCCATTGATAATGCATTTGATAAATAATCAATAATAATAGTACCATTTTGTTTACCATTGTTAACATATGTATTAATTTCAAATCGGGTCATACCATCGTCGTTTAAAAACAATGGACTAGTACAATTATATATGTTAAGACTTAAATAATAATCGGGATCTTCATCGTATTTCATTTTTATAGGCATTATAGTAAAATCTTCTCCATAACTATTTATTTCTTGCTCGATAGTATTTTTCTCATATTCCGTGAGTTTATAGTTAATGTATAAACTATTAGGAGCTATCGAAAAAGGAGCATGGAAGTTTATGTCTCTGTAAGGATTATAAACAACAAATGGCATACCGGTCATAAATCCGCGATAAATAAATCTAAGTAATTTCATACACCTAAATATAAGACAATATTAATTTTTTAAATTGATATACTAAAATAGTTTATAGATAAATAAGATAAAGGTAAATAACAAAATTACATTACATGAGAATAGATATATTAAAAGTAATAGCTTTGTTACAAGTGAATAAAGTAAGTGGATTTTCTTATCCAAAAATACATAAAATACACAAGACAGTTGCAATGGCACAACGTCCAGCAGAAATAGTAAAACAACTAAGTTCTGCTTACACAAGTTACGGAGATGATTGGACGATAACTGATTTTAATAAGCATCTAAAAATGCACGATATTGATTCGGCTAGTTTAGTGGTTAAAGACGGTCAAATACAGGGAGCAATAGTATTTGATACACATTACACGGAAAAAATAATAGGTGAAAATCTACATGCGATAAAATCTGTACCTGAATTAACACAAGGATTACTCGATAGCTTAAATAAATATCAAATAAATTATGATATTACTGACATAACCCAGAACTCTCTTTTTAGTGGTATTCCTTTACCCTTTCAATTGATTGGTATATATTTGTTTGGTTCATTAGTAATATCATTTATTTTTCGTTTAATTGCTATGAATGGTATGAATGGTATGAATAATCCGATGGATTCAGGTGTTAAAAATAATTTTATGAACCAGTTAAATATTTTATCTAAAAAAAATAATCAAGTAAACACCGATGAAATTGATGTTACTTTTAAAGATGTAGCGGGATGCGACGAGGCAAAATTAGAACTTGAGGAAGTAGTTGATTTTTTGAAAAATCCCGATAGATATAATGAAGCTGGTGCAAAAATACCAAAGGGAGTTTTATTGGAAGGACCACCGGGAACCGGAAAAACACTGTTGGCTCGGGCTGTAGCGGGGGAGGCAGGTGTACCCTTTTTTTCAGCAAGCGGTTCTCAATTTATTGAAATGTTTGTGGGCGTTGGTGCGTCCCGAGTAAGAGAGTTGTTTAACAACGCACAAGAAAATTCTCCTAGTGTTATTTTTATAGATGAAATCGATGCGGTAGGCAGGCAAAGAGGCGCTGGTCTAGCTGGCGGAAACGATGAACGAGAGCAAACCCTAAATCAGATTCTTACTAATATGGACGGCTTTTCAAAAGCAACAGGAATTATAGTATTAGCCGCAACTAATCGTGCAGATATTTTGGACGCTGCATTAACAAGACCGGGGAGGTTTGATAGAAAGATAATGGTTGGTTTGCCAGATAAGGAAGGCCGAAAAGAAATTATAGACGTTCATTTTAAGGATAAAAAAGTAGACAATGCAGGGTATTTTAATGAACTAGCTACATTGACATCGGGATTTTCAGGTGCCGACATAGCTAATTTGGCGAATGAAGCTGCGATACTAAGTGTGCGATATAACGAAACAAATATTACGGATCGTTGTGTTTACGATGCTTATGAAAAAATGACAATTGGATTGCCTGTAGGTAAAGAAAATCGTAATATTGAAACCATTAAATTAGTAGCTTATCATGAAATGGGTCATGCTATTATTTGTGCGTTATTTAAGGATATGTTTAATTTACAGAAGATTACCATTAATTCAAACAAGAATGGCGCGGGAGGATATACGTTGTTTACCCCCCTCGATGTTTACAATGAATTTCCAACAAAAAAATTTATGTTGGCAAATATGATTATCGCAATGGGTGGTAGAGCGGCAGAAGTTATAGTATATGGTGGTGCTCCAGGAAATATGGAACAAATAAACTATAATCCAAAACTTGTATTTGCCGACATGAATAATCTAGATGTTACTGCAGGAGCGTCAAATGATTTAAAGCAAGTAAATTCCATCGCACGACGATATGTTAGTTTGTTTGGACTAGGTAAAAACATCGGACTATATGATGCTAGTGATAGTTCTCAACCATTTTTAGGAAGAGACATAGCTATGAATAGCAATAAAATAAGCGAACATTCAAAAGAAGAAATAGATAAAGAAATAGAGGCCCTTGTTAACTACGCACATGAAACGGCTATTAACATCTTGATTAGAAACAATAAGTTATTTAGAAGTATGACAGAATTACTATTAACCGAAAGGACTATTACCGGAGACATCCTATACAATATTCCTATTGAATATAACTAGCTAAATCGTTTAAGTTTTATAAAATAAATAGAGTAATTAATTAAGTATAAATGTTATTTACCTTTAATGAAAAAAGTCAAGAAACGTGTATTAGAATAGATATAAAAGACAAGGAAAAAAAGGAAAAAAAAGAAAAAAAAGAAAAAAAGGAAAAAAAGGAAAAAAAAACTTCTAGTATTCATTTATTTTTAGATAAATGGAGAGAACAGTATGACAAAAAAATTAAGTTTTCATTTATTATCGATACTTCTTTATTAACATCTCCTAGTGTAAAAGATTGTTACACAGCAATTAAATTTATTAGAAAAATAAAAAAAGAAAAGACGCAATATTTACAATATTCTATTATTATTATTAATAATTACACCGTTAGAAATATGTTGTTTTATATATTTAAAATACAGAAACCAGTTGCTCCAGTATTTATAGTTAAAAATCTAGAGATAGCAGAAAGTTTAAATACTAATATTAATATAAGTGGTTTATCATCTAATTTGGTGACGTGTTTTTGTGAGGTTCATGAAGTGTTATATATATCAAATAAAGTAGATCCTGACAATTACGTAATAGATAAAACTTTAGAAGCAGTTGATACAATAGACGATTCAATTCAGGCATTACAAGCCTTAGTAGACTAATTAGTAAGATTTCATATATTTAATTATGATAAATAAATATATGAATTTAGCTTGTTTCAATACAAGACACAAAGAATACAATAATGTTTTAAAAAAAATAAAAATTAAAAGAAAACCTAGATTCAATACCGAAGGTAGATTATGTATATGTTTAATTGAATTTAGAAACATGATAGAGGTTGACTACGTTATGAGAGCGGTATTTAAAATGTATCCCGGAGATTATGAAATAGGATTATCAATAGTTTATGGAAATAAAAATAAAGATTTAGTAGAAAGTTTATATTCTGATTATACAAATATAAATTTGATTTACAAAGATATAGATAATCTAAATAGGGGTACTTACAGTGCTTTGTTAAAGATGCCCCAATTTTATGAACATTTTAAAAATTGGAGCCATGTACTTATTTATCAAACTGATGCATTACTTTTTAGAAAAATCCCTGATTTCTATTTTAAATATGATTACATAGGTGCACCATGGGTTCAAAGCAACCAATGGTGTAAATATAATGCAGGAAACGGTGGATTTTCTTTAAGAAATGTTAAGGCTTGTATTACTGCTTGCGAAAAAAATAGAAATATACCTCATGATAAAATTCACCGAGGTAATGAAGACGGCCATTTTTGTTCACAAGATAACTTTAAATATCCGGATATAAATAGCGAGTCACACAAGGCATTTGCTGTTGAAAGAGTTAAACATATGCAGCCGGTGGGATGTCATCAAATATATCATGGAAGTGCTTATACAGAAGAAGAATGGGATGAATTCATTAGTTATATGAGGCATGTATTATTGGATGAAGAACCAGATTTTGATCTAAAAGAAATAAAAGAAGGAGTTAAAGAAAAGATAGAAGAAATCTCTCCAGCTACAAATGAAAAAACTCCTGAGAAGTCTGTGGAAGCAAAAAAACAAGTTGATGTTAAGGATAAAACACAACTAATTCATAAAGAAAAATCTACGCAAAACATCGGACCCTTTATAGCTCATTTACATAATAAATCAACAAATAACTGGAGGATTAAATGTAAAATGGATTATGAAATACTTATTTGTAATGATAGTGATCCTAATAGTGTGATAGAAACATTTAAGATAGATAAAAAAGACGAGACCCACTTGCATAAAAAGGCAGAAGGCGGATATTATTACAAAGATGGAAATTATTTATACTTAGTATTCTCTCCAGGATATCCAAATGGAACACAGGCTTATGCAGATGTTAGAGCACCTTGGACTTTTGCAATTTCCAATAAATGTAGAATACCGATAAACGGTGCTGTCATTTTAAGATGCTGTATTAATTCCGAAGATATTATTGTAACAGAGATAGAAAAACCGGTTGCTCAAAAAAATCAGCCCCCACCTAGAAAACTCCAAAATTCTAGTAATGATAATCTTGGAGAATGTGATTTAATTAAAAAGTATAATCTTGATCACATAAAAGATAATATATTAATTTTTGATTTATTTTCAGGAGTTGGTTATTATAACCAATTATTTTCATTTGAACAGGCTGTTTATCTTGCTAGTATTAGCGGTAGATATCTTATTGTAAATATTCGTCACCCGTTGTCTGCATGCGGAAGACCTAACCGAGATTATGGACCCATTACAGACTATATTACAGATGATTATAAAAAGTATTTGAAAGGAATTGATGTAAGATTGTATGAAAATAGTATAGACACTAATATTAATGAACTAAAAACTCCTAGTAAAATGTCTAGTTGTGTTATAGTAGATGATGAATATGATATAGGAGATAGCAGCGTTAAAGAATTTATTCATTATAGAATGCCACTTAAAATGAAAGATTTTGGATTACTAGATGATACAAAAAAGATAGTTACGTATAAGAAAAGTAATGCTTCGCGTATATTTTATAACATATACACAAACAAAGCAAACTATGATAGAATGAATAAAATTTGTTATTCTTTAGCTACCTATAATGATTATATTATAGAAATTTGTAAAGAGGTTATGCCACAAATTCATAATCAATATATAGGAATTCATTTAAGATTAGGAGACTGGCATAAATCTAATGATCATATTAATTCAAATGATGATAAGATATTTAATAATATCCATAATTGGCTAATTAAACATAATCGATACAATTTACCTATTTATATGTTAACTGACAGGGACGATTCAAATGCTGTTGCAAAATTAACACAAAGCTGGAATGTTATCAATGTTGAAAAATTCATCACGGATAAGATTAAAGATAGTTTAAGTAAAAAATACCCAAATACTGTTGTAGCAGAATTTATCGTTCAAAAATACATTTTGGAAAACAGTGCCTTCTTTATAGGAAGTCAAGGAAGTACTGTAAGTGTTCATGTTAATTACATGAATTATTTAAATAAGAAAAATTATGAAATGTATACTCATTCTAATAATATAAATTATGATCCAAAAACATTAATGATTAAAAAAATGAAAGATAAAAAAAATGGATGGTCTAAACGCGGTTATAGCGGAGGACATCCTACCTCTTGGTCGTTCTTCTTTGAAGATAATATATCCGTCCAGTAATCCGTATATAAAATACTAAAATCATATTTTTCTATATTTTTCAATATGATTTCATACTGTTTCTCAAGATATTCCTTTGTTATAGTTTCCCAGTCATCGATAATTATAACAGGAAGATTGTCGAATAAATAATCAAACGGCGTGTGTATTAATAAGGGAATAGTACCCATCATTAATGCTTCCCAACATCTATGTGTATCTATACCGCGGCCCGGAGGCGATACACAAAATTTATAGGTGGATAACGTTTGCATATAATCTGAAAAAGGCTCACTATTATTCCATTTAAATCTTTTTGATAATTCTGTTTTTACTATATGCCGTATGTTTTTATGCGGAGAATACAAAGGATTATTGGTCGTTTGATTGAAATTAAAGTATAATAGATTTGGTTTATTTTCTTTTTTTAAAAGACTTTCCTTTGGTGTTTTACATAATCTATTGTATATAGTAAGATGTTCCGTTTTATCTTCGCCAAAAAATCGAGTGGTTTTCCACTGCCATTTTGGACCTAGTGGATACGCACATACTTTATAGTGTCTTATGCAAGGATTTTTTGCAAACCAAAATTTTAATTCCGGTTTTTCTACAAATGCTTTCATCTGTAGTTCATGTAAATCATTCGCAGGAGGATAACTTAGATATGGCGGACAATGATCGTCATTAGATGCAGTTACTAATATATACGGAGTTTCAATAGAAAAAATTGTTTCCATGTATTCGGGTAATAAATCTGTTTTTAAAAAAATAGTAACGCAGTTTAACTTTTCTGCTAGCTCGCTTATCTTGCTTTCATATTCAGCGTGTTTGTTTTTGTGCTCCATAATTATATCGCAATGATTAATCCAGAAATCAATTGCCATAAAAGGTTCCGATTTATGTATCATTTATACTTATAAAGTAATTATAAATTTAAATAAGTTAACTAGATTAATAATATTAATTTACATCCACAACACCAATATTTTTAGTGATTTATGGAGGTACACTGCAATCACCGCAGTTATCACCAGAACGACGTCGGGAGCACGTGGACCCAAAGCTTACCTTATCCCATTCTTTCGGAAAGTCAAATCCCTGGGTAAGAAAGTATGACAATGTAAATGTAATATTTTCATCAAAATCTTCACTATCTTCATCAGTAATATTTTCAAAGTCTTCAGGTGCCTTCATAATTTCCAGGGCATCATATTTTCCAAGTGTAAGTGTCATATTTTTTGTACGTTTCACATGATCAAGATTAATAATATTTGCACCAATTAGTTTATTTTCCGATTGATTTATAGCAAAGATAATAAACCTCTGGTTTCCTTTACTTTCCTCATCACGAAACTTGCTAAGTAGAAGGTTGCTGAATTCGAGATCTTCGTGTCGGATTGCCATTTTGTTGATTGAAATCATTTTTTTAAGTATTTTAAAGTTCAATTTTTTTATTTAAAATTAAATATTTAATATGCTGCAAAGCATAATCACGTGTCAAATATTTTTCCGCGAATTCTTTTCCATTTAAACCAATTTCAGAAGCTTCTTCGTAATTACCAATAATCCATCTAGTTTTTTCTAATAAATCACTTAGATCATTCTTTACCGGTATGTAATGTTCCCATGGTTTCATAAATGGATAAAAAAATTCTTTGGGTACCCTATCTACTACAATAACCGGTCTACCTGTATGCAGTAGATATTTTAATCTTCCACTATATCCCCCGCCTTCAATGTCTAATAAGATAGTGTATTTTTGTGCTAGCTCTACGTAACTGTGATATTTACATGAGCTGGGAATTAAGTGTTTTTCATTTACTTTTGTATCCCATCCGCCAAGATTAATAATATCAAGAATATCTGGATTTTCTTTCCCCAATTTGTAAAGAACGCGGCGTTTATGCCAATGACCGTTCAACGCACCAATCCACCCAACTTTCATTTCTTGATATACAGATAAATCAAGATCTGTTTTAATTTCTTTAATAGTATCTTCGTAATCAAATACTCCTACGTTTTTCCAATGTAAAAAATTAAAGTCGGGAAAACATTCCGCAAAATTTTTACCATAACAAAAGTAAAAACATCCTATAAAATCAGAATGTTCGTGATCTCCTGTATGTACGTATATTCTATTGAAATCAGGCAACTTGTACTTTTCATCTGTCATTTCTATTAATCTTATAATAGAATTATTTCGATCTTCAAATCCTGGTCCTTCCTCTCCTGTTATTAACACTCCATTTTTTTTTTCTGCAAAAATAACAGGTCGTTGTTTTTTTCTTATAATAAGCTGAACTGGCATACTATTAATTATTATAAAATATATTATTTTTATAATATATTTTATAATAATATTAAATATTAGATATTAAATACTTATTATAATGTCAGAGGACGAAGATGAAAGTTATGAATATTTCATGATAGTGGTTACGCGTGTTAGAAATGAAAATATGATGTTGCGGTCATTTATTCCATGGTATTTAAGCCAAGGAGTAGATCGAATATTTTTATTAAACGATAACTCCACAGAACCATTTGAAGATTGGGTATTAAAACACGAAAAAGTAGAAATACAACCAGTTAGGAAAAGATTACCTGAATGGAGTTCTGTAGAACAATGCTTAACAAGAGAACTTAGAAAAAAAACTCGCTGGGTAATTACTGTAGATAGTGATGAATTTATTAATACTGTTCGCAATCCCGAAAAAACTATCCGTGAAGAAATGGAAACAACTTTTAAGTATGTCTCTTGTGTTAAAATACCATGGCTCTTATTCACTAGAAATAAGAGAATTGAAAACCCAAAAGACGTCATTTTAGAAACTACGTGGAGGTGGAGCCAAGATAAAGCTCATAGACCACCAAAACCAACTAAAAAATTTGGTTGTCGGAAAGATATTGTAGAAATTAAATGTATTTGGCGAGCTAGTCATTATAAGCAAATGCACTGCCATTATCCTTGCAAGTGTGTTGCTGATAATGAAATTGTTGTTAGTAGTGTAAATATGGAACCAGATGGAGTAGAACCATACCGCGGAACCATTTATAAAGGATTAACGGAAAAGAAAATACAGGAAGCTTTTATGTTATGTAATCATTATCGTATCGTTTCGGAACAACACGCGAAAGAGAAATGTTTTGAAGATTCATGTACGTTATATACAAACAAACATGAAGAAAATATACTTGAAAATGCATTATTGGCTGATTATCCTGATGTAGAAGATGTGAATTTAAAAACAAAATATGAAAAATTAGTAACTACAGTTTAATGATCTTCATCTTCATCTATTATTAAAATTGCTGGATCATTGGTATTTTTCCGATTTATAGTTTTATGATTGTTATTACAATTAGCAATAAGATAGACTAAATTATTATTGCATTGATCTATTATCTTCATTTTTTCATTATATTGTTCAAAAAATCCTAACATTGATACTACCAGTAAACAATTTGTTCCTGATATAATAAATTGTAGGTATTCATTGTATTTACTAGAGAAATTTGGAGGCGTATACAAAGTTCTTTTAGCTTGCATGGAAGGTCGCATTACAGAATGGAATATACGGTTCATGTAATAGTAATAGTAATAATATATTTAAATACTCTTAGAATTAAAACAATCTAAACAATATAATTCCATTTGTGTTTTTGATGGATCGTGAATAAACCTTTGATGTAATGTCGCCAAAGTAGTTATATTGTTTTGTTTAACAGGTAGTTCAATACAAACAGAATCTTCATCAATATATTCTCCACAATCAAAACACCAATATCTTCTAGAAATAGGCTGAGGTCTAGATATTGGATTTATATATTTATATATTTTCATCGATATTTCATCAGGAAAATTTTTGAATAGTTTCTCCATTTAAATATACAATACATTAATATTTAAAATTATAATTTAAAATAAGAATTATATTTAAATTATAATGATTGAGCTAAGAGATGTTACTTATGGATTAGGAACCGGAACAAAAGCCTTTAACTTAAATATTATGAGACACGCTTTTAAAAATAAAGTAAAGCTGATAGATTGTGGAAATTTGTATCCAACACAAAGAAATATTGTAGGTCCTGCTATAAAAGATCTTACCAAAAAAGGTGAATTTGATAGAAATAGTGTTTTTATAATGTCTAAATTATGGGTAAATGAATTAGGAAAAGTTAGGAAATTTGATTATGAAGCGTGGGATTCAGCGGTTGAAGTGAATTGCAAAAAAGCTATGGATCAATTAGGTATTAAGTATTTAGATGCCTTATTAATTCATTGGCCTTTAAATGAAGACAAAAATGGCATTACGGAAGAGTTTATTATTGAAGAAATATGGCCTCAAATGGAACAATTAGTAAAGAAAAAGCTTGTTAGATATATCGGTGTTTCTAATTTTGGTTTAATAGAGTTGCATAAATTATTAAATATCTGCACCATTCGCCCTTATATAAATCAGCTTGAAATAAATCCTTATCAAACCAATCAAGCTGTGTCGCAGTTTTGCTTAGAAAATAATATTAAAGTAGTTGCTTCTTCTCCATTTTCATTTGGGTGGAAAGATAATCATTTAAAGTTATTTCAAGAGCAAAAATTAAAAGAGGTCGCAGAAAAATATGGGAAATCTCCTGCATGTATCGTGGTAAAGTGGTTGATGGATCAAGATATTATACCTATACCCGGTACATCTAAACCGGAACATTGGGATGAATATGCCACACTAGACGATCTTGTATTAGATCAAAGCGATATTTTAAAAATAGAATCTTTGCATAAAAATCTACGATTATATGATGATAGGTTATATAAAAAACATCGAATAGAATATTTACCGCAATATTCATATAATATCTATGAAGCATTAGTTGGAACCGCTAATAATCCCGAGTTAACTCCTGTAAGGACGGACAAAATAGATTTTGTCGAAAAATGTAAAATTTCATTAACTAGTGGTCCTGGATATTTAGTGATAAGAAAACTTTTTGTAAATGAATTAAATACCATTATGTCTAATCTTAATGGAAAATACAACAAACAAAATCATGGAAGACATGATGGTGCAGATCCGCGAAATTGGAAAGATGCAATTGTAAATCAACACCCCGTGTATTGTAAATTGATGAACAATAATATTATTGGTTTAATTGTAGAAAGTTTACTTGGATGGGATTGTTTAATAGATAACTGTGGATTTACTACATCTAGACCTCCTCCACACAGTCATATATTTGGACCACATCAAGATTCGCCATTCGAACAGCGACCGGGTGCAATGTTACCTCATCATGAAAGTCCTGTAGTGATTCAAGCTTTATTTTGCGTTGATGGATTTAGCGAAGATAACGGAGGATTATTTGCTTTGCCTTATACGCATAAAAATAGAAAAAGACCTAATTTGGCTCATCATGGGAATTTAAAGCGGGGAGTTATTCCTCAAGGGGCGGTGGCACTGGAAACCGAGCCTGGAGATGTTATATTAGCGCTGGGTAATGTGTGGCATGGAGCGTATGCAAATAAAACAAATTCAGAACGCCGGGCGTTTTTAACTGAATATATAAATTCTATGGTAGAACCTCGTGATAAATTTAATGCGTCAAATATAAATAAAGACATTTATAAAACATTTTCAAAAAGATTAGTTCGTTTATTTAGCAATAGAGGAAAAGAAAGATTATTACAGCCATGGCTAGAACATCAAGAAAAATAAAATATTATTGTATATTATAATGCCAAAAAGAAGCAGATCAAGAACAAGAAAGAGAACACGTCAAAGCGGAGGCTATGATCATAATGAGGGCGAGAAAAAGGAGGATTCAACGAGTGAAGGTGATGGACATGATCACGGGTCGCCTGACAAGCCTGTTACCATGGATCTCGAGGGCGGCAAACGCGGCAAGACTTCAAGGAAAGGGAAGAAGAGAATGAAAAAGTCTAGAAAAGGTAAGAAAATGAATGAGTTCTTCAAGCTTTTGATTAAAGCCAAGAAGTCGGGTGCTCCCTCCTTTGTTTACAAAGGCAAGACCTACAAAAAAAAGGTAGGAACCAAAAAGAACCCTAAGCTTGTTATATACAAGAAAGCTTAAATGTATTAATAATATATAAATTTTATATTATTAATTAATTAATATCTTACATGAAATGCTCGATTAATGGTTTCTTTTTATAACCGTATAGCCCTCCACCAATTAATCCAAGGATAATAAAACTACCAATAAATGATTTTGTATATTTAGCACTATAATATCTACAATATAAATTATTTGGTTTATACTGGTTTTCGTTTAGAATATTAAAGCAATATAGGTCATTAATTGCTACTCCTAAGGTAAATGTTGAAATACCGCCTATAATAGCATAACAACCAACATGAACACTAGTTGGTACATTTCTAATTTTATAAAACAAGGACATTTATATTGATAAATACTATTTTTTTAAATTCTTTTCATAACGTTCGTCTTCTTTTTTCATTAAAGTACAGAAATAGTTATAAAATCCTTCTAAAGTAAAAAGATGTTTTACTTTTTCATATTCTTGAAACATTTTATTATATTGTGCTTCGTCTATTTTCAAAAGCGTATCATGTATTTTATCAACATCATTTAAATGAACTATAATACTAAATTTACTGTAGTCAATTATATCTTTATAGGGTAGCCATATATCTTCAGTCCATACATATACAGGAATGGATCCAAGTTTCCATGCTTCAAAAAATCGAAAACTAGATTTACCCCATCCCCGCGGAGCCAAGCAAAACTTGCTATTTGTCGTGATATCTATAAAGTTTTGTTGCATAGGTTTTTTAATATTACCGGTCCATTTATGCATATGTATCGTAACATCAGAATAACTACTCATGTAGTCACACATATCTTTTCTATGACCCCTTTCTTGATCGGCGCCAACAAATGAACATAACCATTTTTTTTTATGAAAAGGTATCTTTGGTTGATTTTCTAAATAACCACTGTCGTCATAAATTAGGGGTAAAGGGCGATCGGCGGCGTGTCCTCCATGTATTTCAAAATTGAGATGTTTTGGATAAGGAAATTTAATCCCATTTGCATATTGGCATATGATGTAGTACTTTTTTTTCGGCGGTAATTCTGCAAACATTTTTTTCACTGCTTGAGCGTGAGGTTGATCTAAATGATACATGTAACATTTATTAGACAATACTGTCCAATGAACCGGTAAAAAATAAACATGTTTATATTCCAGGTATTTTTTTTCATCTAAAAATCTTTTAACAAAATAATTTTCTAAAGCGCATGTTAAAAAAGGCGGATATTTTTCATGTGTAGTAGCTAAAAGGAGTGGATCAACTTTTAATTCTGTTGTCATTATATTATGAAATGTTAATTATTTGCTATATTTTTCGCATGTTAAATGTTTAAGATATTCTATTCCTTCTTTATATCCATATCCAAAGGCTCCATACATATGTATTAAAACATATCTTTCATCTTTATCGTTTAAAACAAATCCTTCTTCGTCTTTGCCGTATTTTTCAAGTTTGTGATGGTCTATTGGTAGAAACTTAGAATGTCTATAATATTCTAAATGTTTTGACTCGCAAAAGTTGTGTATATAAATATTATATAACCCTTGATCGTTAATTTTATATTTATGAGGGGTTTGTGCGTCAATATACCAATCAAGGAATTTTTGAATACCTGCATGAGTTCCAAGAATAGTTCCAGCACAAACAATAAATTTATTTAAAAACTTTTCTCTAATGGTTTCATAATCTTGTTTATAATAAGGGATCATCCAGTCCACGTTCATTTTAGTATGTCTGTCGGGTTTTCCTAATTGTGGGCCTCCGAAATGATGTAATTCACAGGAGCAATAAATTTCTGTATCATATTCTATCGAAAATGGATCATCTTGGAAAATAATATCATTCATATCGCATAGCAGAATATTATCATAAAATTTATTTTCCAAGAAATCAGAGATAAATTTAAATCTACAATACAATTTAAACTCTCTAGAACCCGGAGGGCAATCGTGTTCTATATTTTTAAGATTATAGTTATATGTATACGCATTGTATTCTTTTAATACATTCATTAAAGGTTTGGATTCATTTCTTTTATCACATATAATTACAACTTCGCATTCCTTATTGTGTTGTCGTAAACTTTTAAGAAATGCGTATATTCCTCCCTTATAACTTTTAATAGGAGCACTTCCGTAATCATATATTCCCATAATTATATTTTTTGTCATATATATTGACATTTAAATAAGTATTTAAGTTTATACTTATTTAAATAATATTTATAAAATTTTTTGCGATGGTTTTTATGGGGTAAGATTTTTCCATGATTTATTACGCTGAACGAATTGATTTTTTAGTTTAATTATTTTGGGTGATATTGATTTTGTTTTTGATTTTGATTTTATTTTTAAATTATTAAATTTAGCTTCAGTAATAATTTTACGTAATTCACGTACGGTGTCTCTGAGGAAGTTTTTAGGTTCAGTTTCACTAGTCACAAGCTCATCGAATGCCTCACTATAACCACGATGCCAAAAAATTTTACTTTTACCGATTCCGTGAAACAATATATCGTTTTTTATTTTACGATATATTAAACTTAAAGTGTTGAATGCGTCAGGTAGTATCATTTTATCAAGTTGATTTTCAACCAACTCAAACATAAATAATAATGTTAATCGCAGATCATGTCCTACACGACCTCTTCCTTTTCCCTTTTTAATAGTATCACTACTAAATTCACCATAAGGCCCGGCTCCATTATGACTAAATCTATAGTCATGTAATTTAAAGGTTGAAAATCCAAAATCAATAAGATACCATTTGTAGTTGTCACCACTTTTCCGATACATAATGTTTCCGCAGTGCATATCTCGGTGATAAAATTCATATTTTTCTTGAAGATAAATAAGGGTATTACATATACATTCAAACATGTCCGTAAGGACCTTTGTCATCTTTAGCTTAAATGAAAAGGTATCCATTCGTCTATTTCCCAGTTCACCTTCATTTATGCGTGCTGCAAGCTTAATAAAATTATATAAGGAATCGTCTAAGGGTTCCATGCCAAGTAGTGGAGTTTTATTCATATTTGCAATAAATAAAGGTTTTGGTATCTTAGCGTATTTTGGCTCACTTAATTTAGAACGATGTGCCTGGCAAAATAATTCATTTTGTTTTATAATTTCACCATAATAATCCTGTATATCATGTTCAGTTTTCATAGATCCAAGAGATTCTTTTATAGCACAAGGTCTTCCACCATAGGTTCCTCCATGAATTCTACCAAATCCACCTTTGCCTAAGATACGTGTAAATTTCAATTCTTTATCACCTAAATATTGTTCTTGGTGAACGTTATTTCCTCGGATTAATTTTCCTTTTTTATTTCGTGTATGAGGTACTAATGAATGCATTTTTACTAGTTTATTATGTGACCATTCACCTTCTTTTTGTTTATCAGGTTCATGTAGTTTTTTGCGTATATTTTTTAATACAATACAAACATCTTCATAAAAGTCATTTTTTTTTAATCCAATTTCTTTTAATTCTTCTTCTTGATATTGCATGATTTGCAAGCTGTCACTTACACGCTTTGTTAGTGGTTGCGTTTTCTTTGCAGTTTTCTTTGCACCACTAGGTATGCAGAAACCTGTTTTTTTATTACATTTTGTACCTTTTTTACATCGTTCACCGTTTCCACAAGGTTGTTTAACTTGTGAGACTGGTGATGGTGTTTTAGGTTTAGGGGTGGGTGTTTTAGGTTTAGGTGTGGGTGTTTTAGGTTTAGGGGTGGGTGTTTTAGGTTTAGGTGTGGGTGTTTTAGGTTTAGGTGTGGGTGTTTTAGGTTTAGGTGTGGGTGTTTTAGGTTTAGGTGTGGGTG
>MDTE01200701.1_pt1 | contig 18620 bp, 5 predicted proteins | sample 811231 | NCBI WGS metagenome assembly MDTE01 (sample SAMN05326651, study PRJNA326480) | marine metagenome | isolation source: seawater | place: Indian Ocean: Red Sea | collected 2010 | reverse complement strand
CTGAAGACACTGCGGCTCCCGAAGACACTGCGGCTCCTGAAGACACTGCGGCTCCTGAAGATACTGCGGCTCCTGAAGATACCGCCGCTCCCCAAGATATTGCCCCCTCCGATCCGCTAGAGGCCCTGAGCGATGAGTTCGAAAACGCCGAAACGATTAGTGCCTGGCTCCGGGTATTCGAAGTAGAACAATGGACTGGGGCCAATCAACTCGACGAATATGATGTGAACATCAGCAATCCTGGCTATATGACGATGATTCCGCATACCAGCACCTGGTACGAGGATTACCGTGGCGTGCTGGCATTCAAACCTATCGCCGGTGATTTTATTGTCACCACGTCGGTTCAGGTCAGCAATCGGACAGAGGATGGTCCACCCGACGCACTATTCTCCTTAGCGGGGATCATGGTGCGAACCCCACGGGATATCACCCCGCAAACATGGCAACCGGGCGGCGAAAACTATGTCTTCTTATCTCTCGGAGCAGGGAATCAGGCGGCGACGTATCAAACCGAGGTAAAAACCACCGTCAACAGCAATTCGACCTTGGAACTTGGGCCGGGTGGTCCAGAAGCCACCATCCGTGTGGCGCGGATCGAAAATCACTTTCTTCTTTTGATTCAGTACCCAAACGGGAGTTGGGCGGTACATCGTCGTTACCATCGGCCCGACATGCCGGAAACACTCCAGGTGGGTTTAACCGTATACACCGATTGGGATACGGTCTCATCCTACACCCCGGCCGATCATAATTCGATGACCATCCCCTTTGGAACCCCCGATCTCGTCGCAAAGTTCGACTATATGCGCTACAAACAGCCGGTTGTTCCCTCTGGGCTTGAAGGAGCCGATCTCTCCAATCCTACCGCGGTAACGGATGCAGAGATCCTGAGTTTCCTGGGCATCACCGCCGATTGATGCCCCCACATCTTTTTTTCTACCACATAGGGTGGTCAATCCTCGTTGCTCCTGCTAGAACATGGCGGACTATAACTGAGGCCCCTATGAACATTCGTTGTCTGTCCTTCCTGGCTTTATGCATCGCAACTTTTGCCTGTTCCTCTTCTACAAGCGGTCCCCCCATGGACTGTGTACCGGGGCAAGCTGTGGAGCAAACCGACCCCTGTAATAGCTGCACCTGCACAGCCGAAGGAACCCTCGATTGTACGCCAGTAGAGATCGGCACCTCCTGTATATCGGATAATTGTTGTATGGCGGAATCCACCTGCCAGGCCTGTGAAGGAGCCGACTGCCCTGCGTCGGGTTTATCCTGCCTCGGCCAGACAACTCTCACCTGTTCGGGCTCCGATGGATGTACGCTAAGCGTCCCGCAATGTGTGAACGATACTTGTGAATGTTCAGACACTACCCTGCCCGACGGAACCAACTGTATCGCCGACGCCAATAATTGTACGACCGGCGACTCCTGTCTTGAAGGAGAATGTATTGCGGGTGAACCGGCCGATCTGGAGGACGGAAATCCTTGTACGGTTGGCGTCTGTGTGAAAGGCGAAATCGAACAAAGCCATCTCGAGGGATCCTGTTCGGATGGGAACCCATGTACTCTCGGAGATCGATGTGCATTGGGGCAATGCCTGCCCGACTCTCTGGTCGAATGTGCGGAGAAGCCCTGCGGACAGGGAGTCTGTGACCCCGAAGCCGGAGAATGTCTTTATGACGACATCGCCGATGGGAGCCCCTGCTTCCAGGAAGGTGAATGCGGAGGGTTGGGTTTCTGTGAAGATGGCGAATGTGCCGTTGAAGGCGAGACTTGTAACGACAACAACCCCTGCACGATCGATTCCTGCGATACGGATGGCTGCATCTATAGCGACGCTGCCGATGATACGCCATGTAGCAATCCCGCCGAGTGTATAAACGACGGGGTCTGCCTCGCTGGTAGCTGTGTTGCCGATGGACAGGAACCCTGCGTGGTAGACGACCCCTGTAAAGTGGCCATCTGTGGCGCGGATGGAACCTGCGACGCAGAGAATGCAGCCGACGCCACACTCTGTTCTATCGATTCCCCCTGTGGCTTGATGGCAGGCTCTTGTATTGCCGGAACATGTGAACCCACAGCGATCCCCTGCAACGACAACAACCCCTGCACCCTCGATAGTTGTGGTGAAGCGGGATGCTTGAATGAGCCCACCAACGAGGGTGGTATTTGTGGCAACCAAAATCCCTGCGATGGTACGGAAACCTGTCAGCAGGGTTTCTGCCAGGCCGGACCACCCCCGAATTGTGAAAGTGGATCCGAGTGTCTGATCGGCTCATGTGATCCAAACCAGGGATGCGTATACGAAACAGATCCCGATTGTGGCAGCACGACCTTTGAGCCCGGTAAAACCGTCTTTTTCGGCGGTCCCGAGCAGATCAGCGGATTGATTCCATCGAATGTCACAGAGGCCGAAGTGCATGTCTGGGGCGCAGGCGGGGGCGGAGGCTTCCCCGGTACAGGTGGAGGCGGAGCCTATGTGGCCGCCTCGTTCTCGGTGACCCCGGGTCATACCCTTGAACTACGAGTCGCTGGCCCCAGCTTAAGCACCGGTGGCGGCGGCGGGGCGAGTTATATCTACCTGAACAATGCGCTCCTTCTGGTGGCAGCCGGTGGCGGTGGTTCTGGCATCGATGGCTGCAGCGGCTGTTCGGGCGACATCCTGGTAGGCCGTGGTGGAGCCGGTGGCCCCGCTGGTGGCATTGGTCAAGACGGCACCATCAATAATAATTGGTCTACAGGCTCTGGAGGGGGTTCCGGTGGTACCCAATCGGCCGGTGGTATGGGTGGTACCATCACCGACAATTCCCCCTGGACGGGTAATACCAGCTGCCCTGGAAATCCCGGGGCTGCCAACCAGGGTGGTGCCGGAAGCCAGGCTACCAACAACAATCCATGTCAGAGCAGTTTCGCCCCGGCCACGCACGAAGAAGGGGGCGCGAGCCCACTGAACGGCGTCGGAGGTAGCGGTGGTGCCGGCTATTACGGTGGTGGATCCGGCGGTGGAAAATGGACCTACACAGGAGGTGGCGGCGGTGGCGGCTCATCATTCGCTGCCAATTCCCTCACACTGATCGACTCGGAAGGTGGTCAAGGCCCCGTTCCGGGTGGTACGGCGAGCGCGCATTACGCCAACCAGGCGGGGACCGGAGGTCCTCCCGCGGTGGGCACTCCCCTGGATCCACAGGCTCTTGGTACCTCGGGCATGATCGTCTTGATCCTATCGCCCTGATCCCAAGCCACAATCAATACTGCTGCATATCGATATGGCCTCGTCGATACGAGACCTTTACAGCTCGAATATATTCTTCTACCTGCGATCCGCAGGCGGCCAACTGGGCCTCGGTAGTTGCATCCTTTAGACAGCGACGGGTTGCACGCATAGAGCGGAGTTGCATGGGACAATCCGTCGAGCGAAGAACGTCCTGAATCCTTGGAGCGCAGCTCTTCGGATCGCTCTCTTCCTGGCAGATCAGAGTCGCCACATGATTACAGACTCCCCCGAAGCCGGGTTTGGGCCGTAGGAAAAACAACACCAGAAAGCCCACGATCAACACGGTAAACAAAACCAGCACCCAGCGATGCCGTGGCTCGACGATCCCCGACACAGCATACTCGCCATAGGGACGCCAATCCGACCCGCGAGCGGGTCGTACCGGGGTATCCAAAGTGATCTGCCCGGCGGCAATCAACGCCATAACCTCGGACTCATGCACCGGTCCCTTCTCCTGACCGTCCTCTAGATAATACCAGCGTTTCATACCCCTTCCTATGACCGACGAGGTTCGGAACGTCAATACTCGTAACGCCGGTTCGTAAATCTGGTTTCTAACAAAAAGACAACGAAAACCCTGCCCCTCTGGACCAAATTCAACCGACGCTAGACCGCTCATACAACGAACCAGAACACCCCGAAACAACGCCGTTTTCTTGACCATAGCCTTGGAGCCTCCGATAATCTTTTGGATCCGTTGAATTGGCCAATCTCTGGGGTTTTCATGGGTGGTTTCCGATATTTGTATCCATGTCGTGCCGCGCGCGCGTCTATTGTAATAGTTTCATTGGTTTTCCTTCTGGGTTGTATTACCGGTGATCCACCGAGTTATGATCCGAACGGATCCGAGGTAACCACCGGTGGCCCGAGCATCGATACTGGGGAGACCCAGACCCTCTTGGTCACAATCGAAGAACCCGCTTCTGCAGAGGAGACCGTCTATCTCAGTGGTGATGTCCCCCTGGCCATATACGTGGACACGAGTGGCCCTAGCGGCTCGGATCTCCTTCTGTCGGTTAAGACGACTCTGAACGACGTCGTTCGTCCAGGACTGTCCGGCGATGTGGCGCCGGGCACAACCATAAGCGAGACCGTCGACAGTCTAACAGAGCTACCAGACGGGGAATACGTTCTACAGGTCGAGGTGAGCGCGCCGGGCTTCGCACCGGTCGGTGCACAACAAATTTTTCGTGTGGACAACACCCCTCCGCAGCTCGTCTGGGACGGACCTCCTGAAGGCCTGGTCGCCAATAAAGACGTTGATGTTATGGTCAAATACGGAGATTTCGGCTCGGGCCTGGACACCCTTGTTGTGAAGGTTGGAACCCAGAACATCCACACCGAAGACGATTTAGGTGGAGCGGAATTCCTCGGCTCCACGGTCCCGATCGTGATCGACGACTTCGCCAGTGGCAACTACACCATCAAGGTGACCGTGACAGACCGTGTGGGGCACTCTACTTCATCAGAACGAAGTTTCCGCTTGGTGGAACGTCCACCTCTTTGGCTACCCGATAGTTACGCTCCTCCCGGTGGAGGCGCAGTGTACGACGGGATGGTCACAGATCTGAACGGTGACGGACACGAAGACCTGGTTATAAGCACGTCAAAACAGACCGTATCCTATCCCGGCCACGCCGACGGAACATTCGGAAACGCCGTAGAAGTATCGCCAGCTTCGGTACAAGCCTTTGCCATTGAAGATCGTACAGGCGATGGCATCGTCGACCTCATTGGTATCCACGCCCTTACAGCTCCCAGTCTTCTTCGCGTGTACGTGGGTCAGGTCCACGAACAACTGGGCGTCGTATTCGGCACCAGCCTCGACGACGGCGTATCCATGGACGTACAGGCGCTCGATCTTCAACTGGCCGACTTCAACGAAGACGGCTTGAAGGATGCTCTACTGGTAACAAGTACAACTGCCAATACTCTTATGCTCGCGTTGGGCCGACCGGATGGAGGCTTTGAAACCCCCTCATCCTTCGGTGGTATCAACGGGACCAAAGAGGCGCATATCACCGACGTCGACCTTGATGGCCATCTTGACGTTGTTGTGCTTCGTAACGACACCACCATCGTATCCGTCTATCGAGGTGATGGGCATGGAAACTTTGGAATCGCGATCGATACGCAAAATGAACTTCCGATTCATACGGCGACGCTCGCAGACTTTGATAACGATGGACGTCAGGACCTGGTTGCCTCCCAAGCCACGGGGCAAGGGGTACCAACCATCGTTATCTACTCCGGCCAGGGGGCAGGCACCTATTCCAAGACTTCCGAGTTTCCGACTCTGAAGACCCTCCATAATCTTGCCGTTGCCGACATCGGAGGAGACGGGGAAGCCGACATCATGGGCCTCTCTCCCGCCGCTCGAAATCTCGAGATTCACTACCGCAAAGATGGTGGTTTCACATTCAATGATCACGCGATGTACCAGGCCGGTGTATCACCGACAGCCCTCTTTGTTACCGATGTAAACAACGACAATATGGCAGACCCCATCATCCTCACAGGTGACGCAGTGTTGGTATTACGTTCCAATCTGTTCGGTCCGCGGCGTGCGGTACGTGAATATCATCTGGTGGGCCGAACTATCGACGCCGACCTTTCCTTCGCGAACGATGATAGCAATCCGGATTTCCTGTCGGCGAAGGACTCTCCAGTGACTGTAGACCCAGCTTCCGGTGTCGCCCAGTTCCCTCTTCTGACCCTTATCTCGAAAGAGGATTCACTGTTGGCAAACCCCAGCAACGCGACCTATACCCTACCCTCTCTCCCCGAAGGGCCTGGGACACAATCGTTGGGAACACCGGTGCAGATGGTCTCCCCGGATTTCGACCTGGATAACTTCTCCGATGCGATTATTCGTATGGACGGACTGAACGCGACGATTCCCACGATCTTCGGTTTCCGCAGACAGGGTACAAACTTCTACGAATTCGGGAGTATCTATCCAGACGGTGAGATTACAACTATGACCAGTGGCTCCCTCTACGGGCCGCTGCATAGACCACAGGTGATCATGAGTCGTACGGTTCCAGCCGGGGAAGATTCAACAGAAGAGGAATACGTTCTCGACATCTACGATACGGGCGAACTCGACTTCGTATTTCGACTAACGACCGAGATGTGGGCCCCGGGAACGGATATCACGATTGCCGACATCAACGACGATGGGCTGAAAGACATCTTCGTCTTACAACCCGATCTCGGCAATGTGGCTTTCCTACGAAGTCTCGCTGGGGGCGATATTCAGACGGCCATCAATTATGCGGTCGGTCCCGCACCGAAGCTCGTTCGCATTGATGAGCTTACGGGTGATGAGCATCCGGATCTTATCGTTTCAAACGCCGCCGGTGTGCTGGTGGCGGCCGGACATGGAAATGGAGATTTCGACCCGCCCGTTGTATTGCCGGAAAGTGCGACGACTCTCACATCCCTACAGCTCCATGATCTAAACGACGATGGGTTTCAGGATATTGTGGGTGCGGACGCGAACCAAGCGCAGCTCTTGATTCAAATGAGCTCCACAGACGGCACCTATAGCCCGACAAGCTCCGTTACAACCACTCCCAATGTTGGTGGTGTACCGTCCGGTGGAATCTTCGTGGGAGATAGCAACGGTGACGGTTGCGACGATATCGTCGTCATCGGCCCGCAAACTTCCGTCATCGCCCGGTACTTGAACTCCCGATGCCTGGAATAGAGCTCGGCTGAATTATCGGAGAGGAAACTCCGGGTTACAACTAGCCGTCGTTATGGTAGTGAGCCCTCATGGATACGATCCATCAATGGCTTGGTCGAACCATCGTTCGTAATGACGGTAGCGAGGCCGATATCCCCGTACGTTGGGCCGTCATCGACCCTTCGGTAGAACCAATTTTGGCGGATCACGCATCTTCGATCTGCCCTGAAAAGCCCATTGTTCTGGTATCGGACCAGAGAACGGAACGCTACGTTCCAGCTCTAGAAGAAGCGCTCACCAGTCTTGGGTGTTCACCGGTCCGTCTATGTGTCGCGGACCAGCCCAACGGTGAACCACCCGTAACGGATGATACAACCATCGCATCGGTTCGCGCGGAGCTGCAGAGCCTTGGTACCGGACTGGCTGTCTCCATCGGGTCTGGAACCATCAACGATATCACCAAGGCGTCGGCCGACGAACTGCAGATCCCCTTCTTCTCCTACGGTACCGCTGCGTCCATGAACGGCTATACCAGTAGTGTCGTCGCCATGTACGAAAAGGGGCTGAAGATCACACGAACCGTGCCACCCGCGCTGGGTGTATACGCCAACCCGAACGTTGTCGCGCAAGCGCCCACAGTACTCGCTCTGGCGGGACTGGGCGATCTCTGCTCCAAACCTTTTGCATGTGCAGACGCGGCGGTGGCCGGGCATCTCATACAGCAGACCCCCTGGCGGGTACCCGAAGAGATGGTCGCGGTTGCCTTTGAGCAAAGCCTCAATCACGCAGAACCCATCGGAAAGGGCGATCCTGACGGTGTCTCCGTTCTGTTGGAAGCCCTCTGGATCTCTGGTCTATCGATGACAGTCGCTGGAACCAGTGCGCCGGCATCCGGTGGAGAACACCTCTGGTCCCATCGCCTGGACATGGCTCGTCACGACGCAGACCAACCACCAGTGGGCTATCATGGTGTCCAGGTGGGTGTGGCTTGTGGTCTGGTGGGCCCCATGTTCGCGAAGCTCGCCGAGCTCGACACCCAGGCCGTAAAGACACGTCTTGCACAGGCCCCATTCGAGCCGGACCCATCGTCCGCGGAATTCAAAGACTGGATCGCAAGCCGACACGCCGATCTGGGGACCAGCTCCCGAGCGGGCGTCGAACAACAAGCGGCTGCCAAATATGATCGCAATCGGCGCTCGCACCAACGAGACCGCCTCGTCGAGGCCTGGGAGACCATCGTAAAAGAATTACAGACCGCGCGAGATGCGGCTGTACGTATTCAATCCGCTCTGCAGCTATCCACTGCCGCGCGGACCCCGACGGACCTGAACCTGGACTCCGATACAGCAGAGCATATCCTCGAAGTCTGTCGTGATATGCGCGATCGACATACAGTGCTCGATCTGGCCGCCGACCTGCTGCCTAATCCATGGCGTATCGTCTGATTCTTCGTCCTATATAGACAAGGCAACACAGACCGAAGAGAGCCGAATGGGACGGTACATTACCCGGTCCAGACTGGCATCCCGAGCTGGAGCCGACGCCTGTATTGGGCTCGGGCTCAGGCTCTACCGGTAGTACGGGCACTTCTTCGATGACCTCGAAGGTCCAGAGCCCACTCCAGAGGTTGCCTTTTCCATCGACGGCTCGAACACGAACCGGCCACGAGCCCGTCATCCGTGGAACCTCTATCCGTACTACTGGACCATCCTCGGGTCCCTGCTCGAAGACGCCGTCATACCCATGGTCCACCATGATATGGAGCTTTTCGATCTCAACCTCTTCATCGTCGTCCATAACGACTGCAGATAATTCCACCGTTGACTCCTGAAGAACCTCTTCCGGCCCATCCAATACAAGATGCGTCTCGCGCAGAGGCTCGGTTTGTTCAAGCTCGGGAAATACCGCGGACCAGGTATTCAATATTCCGTCTCCCCAAACCGGATTCGGCAAGGTGCCCTGCTCCGGTCCCTTGGCGAGACCATTGATCAGATGTTCCGCAATCGTCTCCGCCGATGCATCCGGGAACCGTTGTATGACCAATAGATTGGTTCCCGTTACATGAGGAGAAGCTCCACTCGTTCCCCCAAAGGAGAGATAGCCGCCTGAATACTTCAACAGTGGATAGCCAGCCAAGAGGTCCGTGGCAGCAACAAGGGCGAGCTGACGCTCACCGTCTATCCTGGGACCTGCGCTACTATAACCAGCGAGTGGACAGCTCTCGGGTCCGGCTGCACCGGGGTACCAGTTGAGCACCGAACAAGCTCCCACGGTGAAGATGCCATCGGCCGTCGCGGGATGTGTCAACGACTGCGCACGTGTATGGAGGTTCTCGTCCAGAATACGTACCACGGGCCAGGGAACCTGCGATGCCACCCAGATGTCTACTTCGACCGCCTGTGACGAGGCGTTCTGGATACCCAGTGTCCACTGCCCCTTCGGTAATTGTTTCCCCTGCACATCAGCTAGAACACGACCCAGCAGAGAATTTCCGCGTGGTGACACCCCTCCGAAATAATTGAACGCGACGTTCTTGCCATCCACTTCTACGACCGTATCGGGAGCTCCCGCGACCAGGGTTCCATCCGGACTGATCATCCCGGAGATCGATACATTCGCGGTTCCTCGCCAACGAAGGGTCATATAGAATCGGTCGGGGGAATACGGGCCCTGCCCCAAACCGACCTGAATGGGAACCTCAACACTCGAATTAGGTGGCAGCTCCACAATACCATGGCGAGGACTATCGCCCTCGTTCCCCGCGCTCGCTGACTGCGGTATGCCCTGGGCATGTAACTCCGCGATCGTCGATTCGAGCAGAGAGGAGCCGTCTGCATATTGGGTAATCATATCACCGTAGGCATAGTTGAACGCGCGGGCTCCCAGTTCATTGGCCCATACCAACGCACTGTTCAGGTCACCACCGGCAAGAAAACTGCCGCCAGATTCGCTCTCGATATCAATAAAGATAATATCCGCTCCTGGCGCGATACCACCCATATGTTGGATTTCCGCATGCCCACCGGCAACGCGCGTCGCTTCGTAGGTACCATGGAACTCGATATCGTCTGCGTTCTTACCCGTCACTACGGAGTCTACATATTCGGAGAAGCCTGGGCCCGGCGTATAGACTGCGTCCCGTCCCAGATCGTAGATCGCCTTCACTTTCGGCGTACCCAACCGGAACAATTTTTCCCCGATATCTAGAACACCGTTGCCATTTACATCATCGCCAACGAACGCGGGTTCGCCGAGTCCCGGTGTATAGGCGTCGGCACCATAGTCATTACCGACATCGCGGTAGCCGTTATCGTTGAGGTCGAGAAAGATATAGTCCGAGTATGGGCTGAAGGTGGAATCTGCGTTTGTGACCACACCGTTATTACCGCCGCCCCACTCGAACACGACGACAGGGAATTCCGCCAGGCGAATCACTTCGCCATCGGAGATCACACCATCTCCATCCACATCGATACCATCGTATCCCGGACTGAAGACTCCGTTCTTATTTACATCGACCCAGTCATAGATCCCACCGTCCGCATGAAAAAGATTCGGATGGAAGGGATCCAGGTTGAAGTCGATCACTGCCGCCATATTTCCCTGGCCGCGCGCGAGCTTCCCGTCACTCAACAACATATTTCCAACCTGCTCGTAACCCATGGTATCCGCCATAAACTGATGGGCGGACAGCATATCGTCGGCTGAGTTATGGGGACGAGCTAGAGGAGACATCGGCGCTTCTATTCGTAGAAGATCGTACCTCTGCACCAGGGCCGGCATCTGCGCGGCGGGGACCCGGATCCCATGAACAGTGTGCCCAGGCCGGTGTCCAATCGAAGCGTAGCGACCACCCAATTCCAACAGGTATTCGGAGAAGTCGGCATACGCGCCGGCTTCAATCTCTACAGTGAGCGCGATGGTCTGGGGCAGTTGGTTTTGGCGTATATCTTCCTGCACAATGAACTGTAGTGCAGGTCCAACTTTCGGGCTCTTCCACCAGTCTGCGACTGGAATGACTTCCGGAGCCAAACCACCGTTCGACCCGGATGGCGCCACCGTAGACTCGGCCACAGCAGGTCCAGGGATCATGATGGAGATGACTGCACTTAACCAGACCCAACGCATACTAGAACTCCTGTTCGAAGCGAAAAGAGAATACTGATCTCCACGTCACATACAAGTGCATTGTACACAATTTCCGGAAAATCAGATCGCCGTTGTGCATAGGGAAATATTGGGAACAAGTCCAACAAATGAATTATAGGACTCCAATCAGCCTTCGTATATATCCCGACATATGGCCTACCCAACCGCTCCGATCCTCAAGAAAACATTCAAAAATACCGATCCAAGGGGTTGGCGTTGAGTCGTACCACTCGCAATGCTATAACGTCGGTTCCCCTTTGCACGAGAGGTGCGGTCGATGGATCTTGAGGGACTCAAAGACTCGATTCGGACAAACCCGCTGGACCCACGTCCTGTTAATCAAGCGCTGAAAGAAATTCTGGCCGATTTGGAAAGCGAAGACGCGATTCCACAACTCGAACAGATTCTGGACGTCTTATTTGATGAGAATGAAGACCTTGATGGTCTACGGCGCACATTGGATGCCCGGATTCGCAGCCTCACGGGTGAAACAACAGAAGAGCATATCGTCCTCATGGAGGTCGCTACCCGGTACTGGCATAAGCTGGGGGCCCCCGATCGAGCCGAAAGCTATTTTCGTAAACTAAAGACCATACCGGGCTATGAAGATACCGTTCGTGAGTTCTACATCGAGTTCTATCTGTCGAGAAATAATTGGCGCCGTGTGGAAGAGCAGATGCTCGAATCTGCGGGTGCCAGCCGAGAGTCCGAAGAAGCTCTTGAGGTCTTTGAGCAATTAGCCAAGCTCGCTCGGAAGAAGCGTGAAACAACGCGCGAGGCGCAATATCTCGAAAAGCTGATGAAAGCGGGTCGCTTCGACGAAACGATCCTGAATCGCCTCATCGAGTTGAACCGACAAGCCGGTCGTTGGCATGTGGTTGCCAACCTTTTGAACCGCCAGGCGAGCACAGAAGAAGATCTCGATCGCCTACGAGAGATCTACCCAGAGCTCATCCGAATCTATTCAGAGGAGATGAATGTAGAAGCCAAATCCCTTGGCGTCTACGAGGCCTGGCGCAAACAAGATCCAGAGAACACACATCTGGTTGAGGACCTGCTCGACCTGCTTCAACGCTTACGCCGCTGGCCGAATTACGTCCGGCTCCTTCGTGAACAAGCGGATAGGGAGCCCAAAGCGAAGGCCCGCAAAAAGCTATTGGTCGCCGTAGCCGACGCCTATATGGAGCATCTTAGGAACACTCCAGAAGCCATAAAAGCCCTGGAAGAAGCCAGAGAGTTGGCCCCGACGGACCGCAGGATAGGAAACCGACTCAAAGATCTGTACCAGGAACGACGCGACTTCCAGAGTTATATCGATCTGGTCCGGGAGGATCTGGCACAGGTAGAAGACCCCGAAGAGCGCTTCCAGCAAATGCTCCAATTAGCCGAGCTGGCCGAACGTGAATTACGTCGACCAGCCGCCATTCTCCCCCTCTGGGAGTCCATCTATGCGGAGCACCCTGAAGATATACGGACCCAGGACGCGCTCCTTCAACTCTACGAACGGGGCCAGGAATTCACCAAGCTGCTCGCTCTACTCGAGCAACGAGCCAAAAATTCCGAGGACCGAGTCGAGAAGGCACAACTGCTCGAACGAATCGCAGTCACAGCACATACCCGCCTCAAAGACCCTGCACGCGCGAGCGAAGCCTGGGAACAGCTTCTAGACGTAGACGCAGACCATGTCCGGGCTTTCGCGGAAGTACGCAAGCACCACATCGCAGCCCAGAATTGGGACAGTCTCGGTGCTCTCTTTAAAGCACGCGGAATGCTGGATGATTTCGGACGAATTCTGGAAAGCCAATCTAGAAAAACCGAGTCTATTGAAGAAAAGACCGGCCTTCTGGAACGATTAATAACCCTCTATGGCGACGAGATCGGTGATAATTCCCGTGCGCTCCGGCCCATGGATCAATTGCTGGCGTTACAGCCCGACAACGTCGTCGCCCTACAGCGTATGGCGGACCTCGCGCGAACGGCTAACGATAGCAAGCGCCTCATTCAATCACTCAACGCGCTCGCTCCGATGCTGGATCGATCCGACGAACGAAAAGAGGTCTACCTTGAGCTGGCAGAGCTCGCAGAGCATCGGCAGATGCGACCCAAGGACGCCTTCTTCCATCTTGTCGCGGCCCTGAAAGAGGACCCGGCCGATCTTGAGCTCATGAACCGAATGTCGGGCGTGGCCGAGCGGGCATCCGAAGTGGACACCATGTTGGACGTCCTCGAGAGTGTATTCCCCGTCGTAGCACCGGAGCCACGCGTCGCCATTCCTGTTGCCCTTCAGATCGCCCGGAAAGCCCAGACAAATGATAGCGGCCCGGAACGCTCGATTCGTTTCTTCGGCGAAGTCCTATCCCGAGAAGACGACCATGTAGAATCTCTGGAAGCCATGTTGGAGGACGCCAAAAGGCAATCCGACTCCCACGGACAGATCTCTTTTATGGAGCGACTGGCGGACGTTGTGGAAGGGTCCCGCAGTCACCGTCTACGCTCCGAAGCAGCAGAGCTGCAAATGGAGATTGGCGATTACGATGGTGCCGAACAGACGCTCAAACGAGCGATAGACGACGCACCAGAAGCGATCGAATTGCGAGAGCGGCTGGAAGGTCTCTACATCGACCAGGAACGCTATGACGACGCCATTGAGGCGGTCCGAAATCTGATCTCCGGAATGGATGCCCAGCTCAACCCCGAAGCGCGGGCCAACGCACATGTGCGGCTTGCTCTGGGCCTTCTGATGGCTGAATCCAACGTAGAGGATGCAGGGACCGCCCTTCTCTCTGCTCTCTCCTACACCCCTGACCACGAAGAAGCTCTACAGCTGCTCACTCAGCATCTCAAAGATCTGGTGCATCGTGCTCCAGTACTCGTCGCGTTGGAGACTGGATTCCGTCTCCGTGAAGACCATAACAGCCTGGTCGATATTCTGGAGCTTCAAGCCGATCGTGTGGAAGGTGACGAGCTGGGTCATCGACTGGAGCAATTGCTCACCATCTACCAGTCCTCGCTACAAGACCTGGAACGTTCGTGCCGAACCTTGGGGCGGTTGCTACGACTTCGGCCCTCCGATGCCGACACGCGCTCGCAGCTGGAAGACGCGGCCGAAGCGGCCGGCCTCTGGTTCCATGTGGTCAGCCTCTATCGAGAATTGGCCCCGACCGTCGACGCAAAGACCCGCAGAACGCTTCTGCTTCGTATCGCGGATATCGAGACATCCCAACTGGATGATCCCTACGCAGCCGCGGATGCGTTGGAGACACTGGCCGTAGAACATCCGGAAGACACCGTAGTCCTCAAGCGACTGATCGGTCTGTACAGCGCTGGTAGCCGAAACGCAGAACTGGCCCGGACCATGCGACGCCTTGTTCCATTGGTGGATGAATCCGAATCCCTCACCATGCGGCTGGATCTCGCAACGCTCTTGTCGCAGACGCTCCAAAACCCGGACGAAGCTCTTACGGTTCTACAAGAAGCTCGGGGACTGTGGCCCGAATCCGTCGAATTGCTTTCGACTACCCATGAGCTCTTAAAACAGCTCGAGCGACCGTCCGATGAAGAACAGATCCTACGTGATCTCGCAGCTCGCAGCGAGGGCTCCGAACGCCACGAATATCTTATTCAGGCGGGAACATTGGCCTTCCGAGCCTTGGAAGATCCGCACGCTGCGCTACAGCGAGTGCGTGAAGTCCTCAATGAAGATGCCGTGCACGATGGTGCCATCTCCCTCGGATTGACCATCTTTGAGACAGCCTCCGATGTGCATGACGAAGCCGCCCCGCTGCTCGCACCAGCGCTGCGGGCAACCCATAATGCGGCGGCGCTTGTCCCTGTGCTTGAGGTTCTGGAGATCGGGGCGCCAAATCCTGGCGACAAAGCGGAAATTCATATTGAGCTGGCAGAACTATATCTGGGGGCCCTGGCCGAAAAAGAATTGGCCCAGGTCCACCTTCGGACAGCGACATCCCATACTCCAAATGTGATCGATCTACGAAACCGAGGGACGCATCTGGCGCGCGAGCTGGATCAGATGGGTGATCATGTACAATTCCTGGAAGGGTTGGCGGGTGCCAGCGATGACACCGATCTGCAGATCACTCTGCTCCAGGAAGTGGCCACCCTACTGGAGACCGACCTCAACGATCCCGATGGTGCCCTGCTCCGGCACGAGCGAATCCTCTCCGAATTCGATGAATCCAACGAGTTGAGCCTGGATATCGTTTTGCTCCGTCATGAATCCAATCAAGCACACGATCGCTTTCTGCATTGGATTGATCACGCCCTGAATACACAACATGTGCCAGATGCACGTAGTGGTCTGTATTACCGGGCCATCGATATGGCGCGGGATGGCGGACAGCTCACAAGAGCGCTGGACTACCTTCAGGCCGCAGAGACAGAATTCCCGAACGATCTTGATTTCCGTCGAATGCACGTAGAGACCGCGCGGAGTACGAACGATCCAGAGGCGTTGACCACAGCCCTTCGAAGTCTGGCCAATGGCACCGAAGACGCAGAGGAACGCGGTCAGGCCCGAAAAGAATACGCGCAGATCCTGAGTGGACTGGAAGACCGGGAAGACGATGCGATCGCCGAGCTGAACCTTCATCTACGCGATGAGCCGGAAGATCGGACTGCCCTGGAATTATTAGCCACTCTCCACGAACGGGTGGAGGCCCATGAAGATCTGGTCTCCGATCTGAAACGAATCCGGAAGCTTCTCTCCGCGGAAGAGCAGGTCCAGTCCACCCATCTGGCTCTCCGAATCGCTCGAGAGATCTCTATGGCCCTCGACCGCCCCGATGAGGCCTGCAGCTGGTATAGCACCCTCTTTGAATCGGAACCTGGACACCCCGACGGCATCGCCGATCTTGAAACCCTTCTCGTCGACGATCGTAGCTCGGACAAGGCCTACAGTATTCTCGATGGTGTCTACACACGTTTAGAGCAAAGCGCCGACCGGGTACGAATTCGCGAGATTCGTGCGGATCAACTCCATGTCCATGAAGAGCGAGCCCCCTTATACCGGGAATCCGCCGAGATGGCCTATGGAGAGCTCGGTGATAGCCGCCGGTCATTAACGAATTATTTGAAGGTCCTCGAACATGAACCGGCCGATGAGGCTCTTCGAAACCAATGTCACGATCTGGCCGACGAGTCCGGTTGCCATGACCTGCTGGCTGCTACGCTGGCCGCGGGAGCCGAGGCCGCCAGCTCTCCACAGTTGCAATGCCAGCTCTTAAAGGAGCGAGCGTCACTTCATCTGGGACCGTTAGAGGATACAGGGGCTGGCATCCAGGCCCTGAAAGCCGCCCTCGATGCGGTACACGATGATGAAGAAGCACAGGACCGTCTGGACAACATCTATCAAACGGAAGAGCGACACGAAGATCTGGCGGAGCTACTCGAGCTACGAAGTCATACCGCGACGGATACCAGCGCAAAACAGACGTTTACGCTCCGGAGAGTAGATCTGCTTACGGGCCCCCTTGGGAACCATGACGACGCTGTCATGGTCCTATCGGGCATGCTGGCCAATTCCACCTCGGACGAGGTGGTCTCACGGCTACGGAACCTGTTTGACCAGGGTGTCTGCGGAGACGACATTTTCCCGTTGCTCGACCGGGCGTACCAGGAACAAGAACGATATGGGGATGTCGGTGACATCCTGAAGAGCCGCGCCAATCAGGTGGAGGGAGAGCACGAACGTGCCACAATCTACCAACGCCTCGGAACCCTTTGTGTGGAACAGCTCTCGGATCCCGAAGGGGCGATGGAAAGCTTCGCACAAGCCTGGCGTCTTGATCCGACCAATCCCACAAACCGCGACGCCCTACGAAATGCGGCGGCGCAGGCAACGCGTCTGGATTACTATGCCGACACCCTGGCGGACGTCGCCTCGGCGACCGATGATGACGTGGTGCGCGCCGAATGGATGCTGGAAGAAGCGCAGATCCGACGCGACGCATTGGACCAGTCGGAGCAGGCCGAGACCGTCTACCGAGCCATCATCCAGCTGGCTCCAGACCACCTCGATGCCTACCACGCATTAGACGCCATGCTAGAGGAGGGTGAGCGTTATCCAGAGCAAGCCCAGATTCTCCAACGAAAGGCCGAACTTCTGGATGGCCCGCAACAGATCGATACCCTTCATCAGTTAGCAGATCTGCAGGCTGAGGTGTTGGGACAAGCCGAATCCGCGCGCTCCACACTACTGTCGATTCTGGATGCACAGCCTGGCGATATCCAGGCCCATGAGAAGATCCAGCAGGTCTACCGTACGATGGGAGATCGTGACGGTCTTGCCCAGGCCCTGCGAAACCATGCCGAGATCGCCTCGGCGCCCAGCGTACGGGTCGAGAAACTTACCCGAGCGGCAACCATCTACGCCGAGCTCGAACAGATCGATGAAGCGATCGCATCCTACGAGGAAGCTCTTCTGGTCCAACCAGAAAATCTCGGGATCCTGAAACCACTGTCCGAACTGGTCCGACGACAGGAAAACCATGATCGTCTAGCAGAGCTTCTTCGTGAAGAACTGCGCATTCTAGACGAAGACAAGACCGACGACCGCCTCTCTCTCCATCGAGAGCTGGCCTCGTTGTTATCCACGCACCTCGACGACGCCTTTGGCGCATTGAAGGAATTAGATACGGCGGTCGCGTTGAAGAGCGACGCCTGGGATCTCTGGCAAAGTATGCGAACCATCGCATGCGCCGTAGGACAGGCTGACAGCGAAGTTCGCGCGACAGAAGCACTCCTACGCTCGGATGGTATCGAAGAGGAGGAGCGCGCGTCGTATCTTCATGCTCTGGCTGGATTAAAGACCGAAGCCGTTATTGATCTTCCAGGGGCGATCGACGCGTGGAGCCAATATCTTACCTTACGAGCCTCGGATCGGGCAGGCCACGAAGCCTATCTCGAGTTACTGGAGCAATCCCAGGAACATAGCCGTCTCGCCGGTCATCTGGACACCCTCTGGGGTATGGAAGACCTCGGCTTCGATCAAGAAAGCCGATTGGATATGCGGCTTCGTCAGGCTGATCTGCTCGCCATGAACCTGAATCGAGCAGACGACGCGAAAGCCGTACTTGAGGAGCTGGTCGAGACCGTCCCCGAATTAGAACAAGCCTGGCTAACCGTCGAACGACTCTATCGGGAGGGTGGAAACACCGAGGAGCTGGCCTCCGTGCTGGTTCGAAGGTCCACCATTTTGGACGAACCAGCCGACACGATCCCGATGCTTCGTGAAGCGGCATCCCTCTACTCCGACCAACTCGAGGATCATGCGCGAGCCCTCGAAGTGCTGCTTGAAGCGGTAGGGGCCGATGCAGAAGACGAGAGCCTGTTCCATTCCGCCCTGCAGGAAGCGCGACAGGTCGGAGAGTTCCAGGGACTCCTACAGGTCGGTGCAGCCTCGGCCCAGGCCCTGGACGTGGAAGCGCGTATCGAACGTGTAGCGCTCCTTGCGGAGACCTCGGCGAAAGAAAATAACGACGTTGATTG
>MDTE01029210.1_pt1 | contig 18628 bp, 21 predicted proteins | sample 811231 | NCBI WGS metagenome assembly MDTE01 (sample SAMN05326651, study PRJNA326480) | marine metagenome | isolation source: seawater | place: Indian Ocean: Red Sea | collected 2010 | reverse complement strand
TAACATCGAACGTTTCGGCGAGAGCTACCTGGCCCAGCAGGCCATGGAGCGAAGCAAGGCGAAAACCGGACCCGCGGGAGGTGGTGCTTAGTGCAAGCCATGCTGTAAGACGCGCTGAGACTCGTCAATCATTTCAGATCGCGGGATTCCCTTTCAAGGACGCGGAAACTCGGGCGCGTTTTTTGGAGACTCTGCTCGAGCCGGGTCGGAGCGACTGACTGCCTTAAGTTGACTCCAAGTACTCTTCCAACCATTTCCTTGTCGCCGCAAACGACCGGCGGGCTATCTCCTCATAGCCAACTTCTTCAAGGAGTGACCGTCGCGGCGCCTCCACAGAAATGGGAATTCCCGCCGGCAGCGCCGCCATGACGCCGAACAGGTCGAGCCCGCCGTCCCCCGGGAACTGCCGCTCGAAGCGGCCCTGGTGAAGAATATCCTCGTCCGTTTGCGGTGGAATCTTGGGCGCATCGCACAACTGAATGTAGCGGAAGCGGCCTGGCGACAGGGCGGCCAGCTTTTCCAGGGTGCCGCCCGTGCGGTCGTAGTGGATGGCATCGATCATGAGGTGTGCATTTGGCGCGCCTGCCGCGGAAACGATGCGTTCGGCCTGTTCCAGGGTGGCGACACCCAGCGTCCAGGGCATGAATTCCAGATGGAAATCCAACCCGTACGTACTGCCGAATTCGCAGAGGGCCGACAGGCGTTCGATATTCAAGGATTCGTCCTCTGCATCCGACGTGACCAACACCTTGGTTGTGCCCAATTCGGCCATCGCATCAAAGATGGGCGTCAGTGAGACGGGATCCGTGAACCTGTTGAGTTTGACGTTCTCGACGTCCAGCACGCTCAGCCCCGTATCGCTCAGTCGCGACAACGTCTCACGCAGCATCTCCGATCCCACTGTCATCGGAAATTGCTCTTCTTCGGGCAGAGCAGGCACCAGTCGCAGACCAACTGCGTCGTAGCCGGCCTGGGCCGCAAATGAGACATGGTCCGGCGGGGCCAGACCGAAAACCGTTAGGTAGGCGAGCGATATCTGATTCATTGACGTCCTGTCCGTGGATCCAACGCTGGGGCTCGTCGGGAGTGTAGATCAAAGGTCCTGCCGTTGCTGTAGTCGACGCCTACGCACGATACCGAGTGTCAGCTTAGAACGGACACTCATCATGGGAGAATGTAAAATGTGAGGAGCAAAACCGCACGCCGCTGGCCCAAATCGAACCATTCGGTATGCTGAAACAAAATGGGAGGCGCAAAACATGTCCAACGGAATGATATTCGATCTACCGGTCGACTGGACGGGAGAGAATCCCGGGGTTTACCTGAAGGACGACCCGTCCGGGCCGTGGACCACGCTGGCGTCGTTCTTCCGAATCTTCGCCTCGCCCAAAGGTCCGGGCACGGCCCTATTGCTTCTGGCTTCGCCGAACGATGAGTTCGGCACCGACTCTGCACCCAATGTCTGCATCACCGACAACGAGCCCTTGGCCCGGTGGCTGGTCAACGACTTCGCGGCGAACTTCGCGTTCTTCAGGGACACGCCGTCGATACCCGCCATCACCTATGTGGGGCTGGACTCGTCCAAGCAGGGCGGCGATGCCTTGACCACCTACAGCGAGACCGTTTCGGGCGGTGGCTATGACGTTCGGCTAGACTGGAAAGGCCTGGGTGAGCCCTTCGGCATGGTGGTGCCACCGGACAGTGCACCGACGGGTAAACACACGTTCCTGAGCATGTTCGTGGGCACCGATGGCGGCACAGTAACACTGAACGGGGCTCCGCTTCCTGGGCAACCGGTGCCCCGTGACGCGTTCGGCAGGCAGATCACGAGCGCCTTCCTCGCGTTTTCGGAAATCTGGATGCGGCACGACTGAATGGACGCTACGACAGACCTTCAAGGAGTTCGCGCGCCTCGGTCAGGTCTGCGAATTCAAACCCGTCTGTGAACGTGTCGACTACGGGTTGGAGCAGTTCTCGTGCTTCGTCTCTCCTGTCCTGATCGGTCCACAGCCGGCTGAGGCTGTTGGCTACCCTCAACTCAAGCGATCGGGCTCTCTGGTCGCGGGTCAACCTGAGCCCACGCAGATAACAGGCTTCCGCTTGGGCCTGGTCCGCCCCATTAGCGAGATGGAGATTCCCCTCGATGCGATGGGTTTCACTCTCGACCCAACGCTCCTGCGAGCGCTCCATGATCGCTTTGGAATCAGCGATCGCGCCCACTGCAGCGTCAAACTCGCCCAGCCTGATATAGCCTTCCGCCAACACCGCCATTGACCAGGGCATCAAGTAATTCACACCGCCCTGCACATAGAGAGCCTCAAAACTTTGCTTAGAAGCTTCCACGCCAGAGCGTAACTCTCCACGCATGATTTTGAGCCATGCCCGCCAGAACATACCCACGCCCAACCACATTTGGAGGCCGTGCTCCTTGCCTACTGAGATCATTTCCTGCGCGCAGGACTCGACCTCATCCCAATCATTCAGAAGCGCGCCGAGAACAACTCCTCCATTGTGAAGTGCATAGGCCAGAGTGTTGGCATGGGACAATGTGCGGGCGAACTCGATTCCTTCGCGCGACCGAGCAGTCGCTTCCGCAGGAAATCCCAGGCAGGAAAAGGCCTGTGCCAGAAAGTTGAGCCCTCCAACGCGGAAGTTCTGTCCCAATTGAAAGGCCAGGGGGCCGTGACGATCCTGGTCGTAGAGCTCCAGAGCCGTCTCCAGATTGTGCCTGGCCTCTTCGAAGGCTCCCATCGTGACCTGCGCGGTGCCGAGCAGGCGATGTCCGATCATCCTGTTGTCGAGATCCTCGCCGCGCTCCGCAGGTTGCAGAATGGCCTTGGCCAGTTCCGCACAGCGGGCCTTCGATCCGGCAACGAGCTGGAACGCCCACTGACCATACAGCACGGGCATAATCTGCTTGGCCTCACCAAGCTTATCGCTCAAATCCAGCGCCCGTTCCGTGGCACGCGCCAGTTCCTCAACCATGTACCCTCTGGCCGCGACCAGCGGCGCGGTATATCCGATGAGGAGACTGAGCTCCTGGCGGTCACGCGATTCGTTGTCCGGCAAACTCGCGATGAGCTCGAGCGCCCGCTCCAGATGGGCAACAGCCTCGGGATTAGCCGATCGTCGTGTCGCAAGTGTCGCCGCTTGCTGCCAGCGCTGGATCGCCTGCTCGATCAGATCGGCCTCGGTCAGGTGGTGAGCCAGGAGTTCCGGCTGCGTATCTGCAATCTCCGGATTATGCTCTGAAATGACTTCGGCTAACCGCGCGTGCAACTGCTTGCGCCGGCTGATCAGCAGGCTCGCATAGGCAGCATCCTGCACCAGAGCATGCTTGAAACTGTAACTTTGATGTGGCGGCACGCCGCGGCGAAAAAACCAGTTCGGCGGTGACGAGTTGATCCAGCGCCCCGGCAATGTCCTCTTCGCTACGTTCGGCGGCGGCGGCCAAAAGGGCCAGTGAAAACTCCCGGCCGATCACCGAAGCGATCTGTGCAACCTCACGGACTGGAGCCATCCGATCCAGGCGCGCTGTCAGGGAATCCTGCAATGTGGCGGGAACGGCCGGCGGCGGTAGCGTGCCTTCCATGCTGAATTCGGATTCCTTTTCCGTTAGCACACCTGACTCGAGAACGGTTTTGGTCAATTCCTCTACGAAAAGCGGCACGCCATCCGTGCGCTCGAGGATCTGCTCCATGACTTTATCGGGTAGCGCCTTGCCATCCGTCAGGTCATGCACAATGTCCGTGATCTGGTTGCGGGCCAAGCGGTTGAGGGAGAGAGACGTCACATGGGCATGACCCGACCATGGCGCCTCAAATTCCGGACGATACGTCATGACCGCCAGAACGCGATGCTCCGAGACCGCCTGCAATGCGAGGTCCATGAGTTCGAGGGTCGTAGGATCCATCCAATGGGCATCTTCGACGATCAGCAGAAACGGTCCGCCCGATTCATAGGCTGCCAACTGATCAACCAGTGCCGTGAGCGTTGCCTGCTTCAACTCATCCGGAGACAGCTCAAGCGGGCCATATCGGTCTTCGGCAGGGATGGACAGCAAGCTCGCGAGGATCGGAGCAGGTGAAGCCAACTCATCGCGTGCCGGCGCCAGCGCAGCTCAGTTCGCGGTACGCCAGACCCAGTCGTTCATCGAGCTTGAAATGCGGCCACCAGGTTTCGTTGCGTTCGGAGTAATGACGTGCAAGTTCACGGTATCGATGTGCGAGCTCTTCCGCGGCTGAATGGTCTCCTCGATACGCCACCCAGCGAAACCAGGCAATCGACGACCGGAAAAATTCCTCGCTTTCCCTGTCGTAGGTGATGTCGGCATCCCGCAGCGCGGCATATCCCTTCGACCTGGCGTCAGAGAGAGATGTGCCGGGGGGCACGGATTCTGAAAACCTCTCGTTTGCCTGAAGCTCGGCCGTTTCGAGATCCGCGCTAACCTGGGCCCATCCCGCATGGGTGAGAAGCCCAGGTGGCACAAGGAGCAGGACAGCCCAGAAGAGGACCAGCATGCCGCCACGCAAGGTGACCGTCCCAAATAGTTGACTGGCTCACCTGCTCAACTGGCGTCTCACAAGCCAGTCCGTTGCGTTCTGAGGGTGCGCAAAGGTGTCGCAGGCAGCAACTAGGCCGCCAGGCCCGCCGAAGCACGCATCTTGAAGATCGGGTCGTCCTTGTCGCGGCGCAGCGGTGCCCATTCAGGCTTTAGCGGTGGGATATCCTCGCGCTGCACCCGCGTGGACTCGAACACCACGACACGATCAGCGATTTTCCACGGGCCGTCGCGCCTCTCGACGCGATCGACATAGCGCCCGAACTGGCAGAACTGAACCGTTGCCTCTCCGTCGCCAACGCCGTATTCGGTCCGCGCTGCCTCGCCCAGTGTGTGTGAGGTGATGAAATATGTCTCAACCACGGCCACGTCGGCTCCCGCGAACTCGATCAGGCAGTTTCCCAAGAAATGGACGCTTTGCGGCAGCAATCCGTTCCGGTCGCGAATGAACTCGATCAAACCGTCCACGCCGCCCTTGTAGTCACCATGATCGTCGTGGGCGTCCTCGTGATAGACGGCCCGCACACCTTCCCAGTCCGCCCGATCGACGGCACGAGCATAGTGTCCCATGAGGTCACGAATTTCCTCACGGTCGATGAGTCGTTGCAATGCATCTAGCATGACAGAACTCCTTCACTTACCGGGTCCCTTCGGGCCCTGCCTCGTTCAAAGCCAGCTCGACGGATCCTCAATCAGCTCCTTAAGGCGGCTCAGGAAGCGCGCGCACGGTGCGCCATCGACGACCCGATGATCGAACGACAGCACGAACGTGACGCGATCGCGCACCACCACGTCGTCACCTTCCACGACCGGGGCCCGACGTACGCGTCCGACTCCCAGGATGGCTGCCTGGGGCGGATTGAGGACAGGGGTGAACCAGTCCACGCCCATGCCGCCCAGGTTGGTGACCGTGAATGTTCCGCCTTCCAGGTCATCGGGGCTCAGGCGCCGGTTGCGTGCCTTCTCCGCGAGTTCCGCGACCGCCTTGGCAATATCACCAAGCCCCGCATCTCCGGCACCTTTGACCACCGGCACCGTCAATCCCTCTTCAGTGTCCACGGCCACGTTGAGATTGATGTGGGCAAACTGGTGGATGGCACCGTCGACCAACGCCACATTGAGTGCCGGATTGTCCTTGAGGGCACGCGCCGTGGCCAGCAGGATGATGTCGTTGATCGTCGGCTCGACCCCGAACTCCTTTTTCCAGGAATCTCGCTTGTCCTGACGGGCTGCCAGGCAGGCCGAGAAATCAACCTCAATGCCCTCGGTCACCTGAGGGGCCTGTGCCCAATTGGCCGAGAGGCGTTCCGCCGCGACCTTGCGAATTCCTGCCAGCGGGATGACCTCGACGCCCTCCGGCACCTCGTCTTCCTTCTTGGGCGCTGTTCCCGATTCGATGGCATTTTGCACATCTTCCTTGGTCACACGGCCGCCCGGCCCGGTACCCTCCAGGGCATCGGCGTCGATGCCGTTGCGATCCGCAAGACGCCGTGCAACCGGGGTGACCCGCTCCTTGGGTGGGGAGTCCGCAGGCGCTGCAGCGACGAGCTCTTCCGGCTCGTCCGGTACTTCCTCGCCGGCATCTCCGATCCAGGCAAGAGTCGCACCCACAGGGAGCTCCTGATCCGCCTGCCCAACGATTTTCAAGATCACGCCACCGAGCGGGGATTCGACATCCACAACGGCCTTGTCGGTTTCAACCGAGAGGATTTCGTCACCTTCCTTGATCTCGTCGCCTTCGGAAACCTTCCATTCAACGACGCGTCCCACTTCCATGGTGTGGCCGAACGCCGCCAAGCGAAAACGTGTCGCCATGGTTATCCCTCCGACCTAGGCAATCACGCGGCGAACCGCGTCAACGACATCGTCCACTCGGGGAACGACACTGTCGGCCAGCGACGGGGCGAAAGGCATGGGAACATGCGGCATACCGACACGAATGACAGGAGCCTGAAGGTCCTTGAAGCAGCTCTCCGCTATCATCGCTGCGATCTCGGCGCCGGTGCCCGCAAAGGAGGAATCCTCTTCGCAGACCACCGCCCGGCCGGTCTTACGCACGGATTCACAGATCGTATCGGTATCCAGCGGCGACAGGGTACGCGGGTCGACGGCCTCGATATCGAAGCCGTCGTCCTCGAGAAGAACACCTGCTTCGAGTGACTTGCCGACCATCGGACCGATACCGATGACCGTGGCATCCTCGCCCTCGCGCTTGACTTCGGCCTCGCCGAAGGGGATGAGGAATTCCTCATCCGGCACCTCGCCTTCACTCGTATAAATCCGCTTGTACTCCATAAACATGACGGGGTCGGGACTGCGCACCGCGGTTTTCAACAACCCTTTGGCATCCTTGGGAGTGGACGGCACAACAACCTGCAGTCCAGGCACATGCATGAACCAGGATTCCATAATCTGGGAATGTTGAGCCGCGACATAGCGGCCGAGCCCGCAGGGCAGTCGGATGACGATCGGCACACTCGCCTGCCCACCCGTCATGTAGCGCATCTTGGCAGCCTGATTGACCACCTCGTCCATGGCGCAGGTGATGAAGTCCAGGTACATGATCTCGACCACGGGCCGCATTCCGGCCAGCGCCGCGCCCACACCCAGGCCGACGATGCCCGCCTCGGCAATCGGCGTTTGAAAAATGCGGTCGGGATACTTGTCGACGACCCCTTCGGTCACGGTATAGGGGCCGCCCTGAGCGATGACATCTTCTCCGATGACGAAAACGCTGTCGTCCCGCGCCATCTCTTCGTGGATTGCGGAGTGAAGGGCATCGCGAAAAGTGATCGTGCTCATGCCTCGACCCTCCAGGCTGTATCGACGACATCTGTCAAAGCTTCCTCAATACCCGGAACTGCGCTGTCCTCGGCGAATTTCACGGCCTTGGTGACTTCGGCAGATGTCGCTTCCTGAATCTCCTCGTCCTCGCGTTCCGTGAGCCACTGGCGCTCTTCCATATAGGCACGAAATGTATTGATCGGATCGCGGTTGGTACGCCAGTCCTCGACCTCGTCCCGTGTCCGGTACTCTTCCAGATCGCCGGGACTGTGACCGAAATATCTGTAAGTTCGGGCCTCGATGAGGCTGGGGCCCTCACCGCGTCGGGCTCGGTCGACGGCTTCGCTCACGGCTTCGTGGACCTCAACGACGTTCTGGCCGTCTACGGACACTCCCGGAATGCCGTACGAGCCCGCCATCGTCGCGACGGAATCTACCACCGCCACGGTCTCGCGACGCACCCATTGCTGGAACCCGTTGTTCTCGCAAACATAGACCACCGGCAGATTCCACAGCGCACCCATGGTGATTGCCTCGTGAAAGGTCCCCCGCGCCGCGGCGCCATCACCAAAAAAGCACACGGATACCTGGTCCGATTTGCGGATCTTGCTGGCAAGTGCCGTACCTGTTCCCGGACCCAGTCCTCCGGCAACGATCCCGTTGGCCCCCAGGATATTGAGCGACAGGTCAGCAACGTGCATGGAGCCGCCTTTGCCCGAACAGGTCCCGTCGGCCTTGCCGAAGAGCTCGGCCATCGTGTGTTCCATGTCGGCGCCCTTGGCGAGACAGTGACCATGACTTCGATGGGTACCGACGATGTAATCGTCGTCCCGAAGATTGGAGCAGACACCTACCGCAACAGCTTCTTCACCGCAGTAAAGGTGCAAAGCACCCACCACGTTTCCGAGGCCGAGCTGTCGGTTGGCCTCCTCCTCGAACATGCGAATCCGCCACATGTCGGTGTACATCTTTTTGGCGAGTTCTTCCGTGAGCGCCATGCTCATCCCTCCCTGCTGTCGTTCGCCCAAACTGGATCAATTGAGGCTTCTGAGCGGCCCCTCCGGGCGGTATCCAGAATAGTATAGCCCGCTTGCCCCATCCATACAGGCACCGCCCCGCCTCTAACGGCCTTGTGATTCCAAGCGTGTGATCAATCGGGCTGGGGCGTGATACTCTTAGGTTTCATGATCGGATCGACCGAAGAAGCCATCCTGGCGCAGCCGGCCCGCCTACTGACGCAAGCGCAGCGCGAGTTCTATTTCGAGAACGGGTACCTGCTGCTCGAGAGTGTGATTGGGAACGACTGGCTGACCAGACTTAGGTCGGCCATTGCCGAAGTTTTAGACCGCAGCCGTGAGATGACCGTTTCCGATGATGTCATCTGGCTCGAGAAGGGGCACACCCGGTCCGACCCCCGTCTGCTGCGCCTTAACTGCCCCGACGTGCATCATCCTGGATTCTGGGCGTACGCCACGGAGTCCATCCTGCCGGATATTGCGGCTGATCTTGTGGGACCGGATGTCCGGTACAGTCACTCGCTCCTGAATTTCAAGTGGGCAGAGGTTGGCCAGGAAGTGAAATGGCATCAGGACATCCAGTTTTATCCCCACACCAACTATTCACCGCTTTCACTGGGAACGCTGGTCGAGGATGTCGGACCCGAGCAGGGCCCCGTCCGTGCCATCCCCGGCAGCCATCTCGGTGATGTCATTCCGCATTACGCAGAAGACGGCACCTGGACCGCCTGCATTCAGGACCAGGATCTGAAATCGCTGAAGGTGGACGAAGCCCCCCTGCTCATGGGCCCGGCCGGCTCCGTCACCGTGCATAACTGCAGGACCGTTCACGGTTCCGATCCAAACCGTTCGGAACGGGGCCGACCCCTGCTGGTCAACACTTACTCTGCAGCTGACGCATTCCCCTACACGCACCTGCCCCAGCGCAGCACCAACACCGGGACCATCGTTCGCGGGAAACCGGCATCTCAGGCGCGGCTCGATCCCCGTCCCTGCCCGTTGCCGCCGGATTGGTCCGGAGGATTCTCCGTGAACAATGCGGCCACCGGCGAGATCCGAGGCGACGCAGGCTGATGCACGGCTCAAGAACTGCTGCCGTTGGCATCACAGGCTGGAGAGGTCTTCTCCGGGTGTGTGTGGTATGGCTGACGATGTCTTCGTCCGGGGCGATGACAGAACCGGCCATGGCGTTGACGCCTGATCTCAAGGACAACCTGCTGACGCTGTCTCACCTCGCCGGCGAACCCCTAACGAAGTCCGATCTCAGCGGTAAGGCCACGGTCGTCTCGTTTTTCGCCAGCTGGTGCCCGCCCTGCCATGCCGAGTTCTACCATCTGGCGGAATTTCGCGAGCACTACGGTGAGGATGTGACCATCCTCTCCATCAACGTTTTCGAGAATTACGGCGCATTCAAGGACTCCGGCATCATAGGATGTTTGACCGCGGCCGCGATCGTTAAGGTTTAGGTTGATCCCGCGCGTTGAAACAACTGCACCAGATTTCCGTCCGGGTCCCGAAACGTCAGAACCCGGCCATGATCGCCCATGTCACGACTGCCCAGTACCTCACCGCCGTTCTTCTCGATCGTGAGGCTGGCATCGGCAATGCTGTCGACTTCGAAAATCAACACCGCGCCCATCGCACCTTCGGCCGCCTCTTCGGGCGAAGAAACGGCAAAATTGGATCCACCGGCATCGAATTGCGCCCACTTGGCGCCATCCTGGAACTTCATCGGGAGGCCCAAGGCGTCCTGGTAGAAAGCGACTGCCCGCTCCATGTCATGCGTCACGACGTAAGCATTCTGTAGGCGTTTCACGGTCATGGCAGAGGCCTTCCCTGAAAAATGCGGGTTGCTGTTTAGCATGTTTTGCGCAGACGGACAGCCGACCTAAACTGGTTGGGTAGGACTTCAGTTGGGAGGACGATGTGGCTGAGCACAAAACGGCCATGGTGATCGGTGCGACCGGGATCATCGGCGGTAACCTCATTCGGCATCTCGATACGCTCAATGATTGGGACGTCGTCGGACTTTCGCGCGGAAAGCCCGACTATCCCTCGCAGATGGAGCACATCTCGGTCGATCTGCTCGACCCTGACGATTGCGTAGCTAAACTCAGTCATCTCAGCCACGTCACACACATTTTCTTCGGGGGCTATACCGAACGGCCGACGTGGGCGGAACAGGATCCACCCAACAAGGCCCTGCTCGTCAATCCAGTCCGCGTAGTGGAACCGGTGGCGAAGGAATTGCGCCACGTCTGCCTGGCCCAGGGCACCAAGTACTACGGTGCTCACCTCGGCCCATGGACCAATCCAGCGCGGGAAACCGATCCCACCCACATGCCGCCGAACTTCTACGTGAGCCAGCAGAAATTCCTTGAATCGGAGAGCGAGGGCAAAGACTGGTCTTGGTCAAGCTTTCGCCCACCCATCGTCTGCGGTTGGTCGCTGGGCAAGCCGTTCAACCTGGTCAACCTGATCGCTGCCTACGCCACGATTTCCAGAGAACTCGGACTGCCGCTGCGCTATCCGGGCAAGGAGCGCGCCTATCATACCATTGTGCAGGCCGTAGACGTCGATCTATTGGTTCGTTTCGCGACCTGGATCGCCACAACCCCCGAATGCGCCAACCAGGGCTTCAATATCTCCAACGGCGACGTATTCCGGTGGGAGGACCTGTGGCCCCGCATCGCCGATAACTTCGACATGGATATGGGCCCGGTCCAGACCATAAGCCTCACCCAGATGATGGGCGACAAGGGCCCCCTGTGGCAGGAGATCGTCGCCAAGCACGGTCTGACAGACTACCGGCTCGAAGATATCGCGCACTGGCCGTTCGGCGATTATATGTTGTCGACCGATTACGACATGATCTCCGACTACAACAACATCCGCCGACTGGGCTTCCACGAGTTCATCGACACGGGCGACATGTTCCTTCGTATGTTCGACGAGTTGCGCCAGAACCGGGTCATTCCCTAATCGCACCGTCCAACGGCCACGGTCGTCGATAGCCCCATGCTTGGCGCAAGCGCTGGGCCGTTCTATCCTGACGGACAAATCTGAACGGGACAGGATGAGGACGCACTATGTTGACCACACCGGAACATCGGACGGGAACGTGCCAGTCAGATGACGTGACCATCCACTACCGGCACTTCGGCAGTCCCGGGGAGACCCCGATGCTGATCGTGCATGGCCTCTCCTACTTCTCGTATGACTGGATCGACATCGCCGGCGAATTGTGCGGCGATCGCGAGGTCGTGGCCATGGACATGCGAGGCTTTGGCGATTCCACCTGGAGTCCAACCCAGAAATATGCCCTCGATGATTTCGCCGGAGATATGGCCAATCTGCTCGATCATCTGGAGTGGCCGAAGGCGATCGTTATGGGCCACTCGATGGGCGGCCGAAATTCCACGTATTTCACTGCCGGTCATCCGGACCGGGTCGAAAAACTCGTCCTCGTCGATTCATCCCCGATCAACGCACCGGCGGGCGGCAAGCGCGTCATGAACATCGTGGCCAGCGTGCCCGATGTCTTTGCCGATGTCGATGCCGCGCTCGAGTACTTCGGGCAGGACCCGCATTCACCGCAGGACTCGTCCGTGCGCTCGCGCATGGAGAACTACCTCAAGCCAGCGGATGGTGGATTCGTCATTAAGCGGGATACTGCGTTCCGCGAGAAATTCCGCAAGCAGCGGGATACCGGTGAACGTGAACCGTTGGGCGCCGATATGTGGGAGCGCCTCGGCGCCATCCAGTGTCCCATCCTCGTAGTGCGGGGAACGCGCTCGGACATGTTCACGGATGAAACCGTCCCCAAGGTCAAGGAAGCGAACACGAATGTTACCTTGGTCGAGCTCGATACCGCGCACAATGTCGGCGGCGAGGATCCCGAGGGTCTCGTCCGCGAAGTCAAGAAATTCCTTTGAATTGAAGGAGCAGGACTGATGGCAGTCACAGAATCCGCTGAGGCCAAATCCAAACCCAAAAAGGCCAAATACGTTGGCACGAAATTGAGCACGCCCGTCACACGTGGCGTGGACCATCTGGCGCTGGTGACAGACGACATGGCCGAAACCATGAAGTTCTATAACGATGTCATGGGCATGCAGCTCCTGCACGTGCGGCGCGTTCCCTACGCCCCAGATCGCGGGCAGCCTCCCTATGACAACCTGCGCCACTACTTTTTCGGCATGGGAAATGATTCCCTGCTCGCATTCTTTGAATACCCCAAGGGCCTCGAACGGTCCGACCGGGACCTGCCCGGTGGCATGCAGCATCTGGCGTTCCACGTGCCGCCGGACAAGCTCGACGAAATGGTCGAACACGTAAAGAACCAGGGTATCGACGTGGTGGGACCCGTGTCCCTGGGTGGCCGGTTCTGGTCCGCCTATTTCTATGACAACAACGGCATCCGCCTCGAGCTGGCTACGAGCCTAGCGGGTAAAGAGTTCGATAATGTCGAATCCATCCTGCAGACTGAAGAGGAGGCCCGCGAGGAGCTGGAGACCCTGTTCGATAACGCGGAAGACGTCGAGCACTGGTTGAAGTTGATGCCCCTAGTCGAAGAACCGCTGGTCTAAAGCCCTCCGCACAGCCCATTCCCGACGGGGCGGTCCGGTCACAGCCGCCCCGTTTTCCGTGGTTGGCGGACCAACCTACCAATACGAATCGATGACAATGAGCGCTGGAGTGAAAAGTGACGGCTGGCAATTCTGACGAGTTCCTCATTGCCGGCGGTGGGCTGGGTGGCCTCGCGACCGCGCTCGCCTTGTCTGTCCAGGGGGTTCCCTCCCGGGTGTTGGAACAGTCGTCGGAATTTCGGGAGATCGGCGCGGGCATCCATTTGGGCCCCAATGTGTTTCGTGCCTGTGAACAGCTCGGAATCATGGAACAGATGACCGCCAAAGCGGTATTCGTCGATCATCTGGAAATGCGCGATGCCCTCTCGGGCGATGAGATCACTCGTGTTCAAGTGAAGGGTGCGTGCCTGGAACGCTACGGTTATCCCTACGCCATTCATCACCGGGCCGACATGCTCGACGTGTTCCTCAAGGCCTGCCAGGACTCTCCCCAGATCACCCTCGAGACGTCACGACGTGTCGTCCGAATCGAAGACGACGGCAACGGCGTCTCCGTCGAAACGGAGGATGGCAGTTCATACAGAGGCCGCGCCCTGATCGGCGCCGACGGTCTCTGGTCGAACGTCAGAGCTTATCTGTTTGGCGACGAGATGCCCCGAGTCTCGGGACATATTGCCTATCGCGCCGTTCTACCCATGAATGAGGTGCCGGAAGAGCTAAAGCAGAACGCCGCCATCATCTGGGTGGGTCCACGTAACCATCTGATCCACTACCCCCTTCGCGACTGGGAGTTGTTCAACGTTGTCGCTGTATTCCACAGTGACAAGTACGTCGAGGGTTGGAACGAACCGGGCGATCGCGATGAACTCCTGACGCGGTTTGCGGACGTGGGGACCCTTCCCATGGCATTGCTGGAAAGGGTCTCGGACTGGCGGATGTGGGTCCTGTGTGACCGCGAGCCGACGGACGTCTGGTCACGTGGCCGCGTCACCCTTATCGGTGATGCGGCTCATCCCATGTTGCAATACTTCGCGCAAGGTGCCGCGATGGCGATCGAGGACGGTCTCTGCGTCGCGGGTAAGATCAGGAATGCCGACGACGATCTGGAATCCGCATTCGAGGCCTATCAACAAGAGCGGTACCTGAGGACGGGTCGCGTACAGTTGATGGCTCGATTCCTCGGCGACGTCTATCACGCAGAAGGCGTCAAACGAGACCTGCGCAACAGAATGCTTGGCGCCCGGACGCAGGCCAAGGCGTTGGAAGGCCTCGACTGGCTTTACCGCGGACCCCAAACGGACAGTGGTCCCGCACGCTACTCATGAGGACGATCGGTCGGGCGGCGGTTCCCATGGCGTGAACCGTGGCATCCAACGCGGCACGTTCTCACGATAGTGGCCGTAGGCAGCGCCGAGCCTCTTCTCCGGACCCGGTTCCTCCTTCTTGGGAATATACGCCGCGTTGATCAGAAAGAAGACGACGGCCCACGCCGCGACCAATACAGCGTGCAGCAAAAGAGCCTCAGCCACGAGAATCAGCGCGACCCCCGTGATCATCGGATTTCTGACGTGCCGGTACGGGCCCGTCACCAGAAAATTCTTGGGGGGATCCCATGGCGCCAGTGTACCCCTGCCCCGGCGCGTAAAGTCCACGATGGTCCAGCCTGCCAGCACAAGGCCGGCGGCGGCGCACAAAACACCGAAGACGAGGCCCAGCGGAGAGGTTTGGCCCGGCTCCGCTGTCCACCCGGTACCGACACCGGCCCACAGAAGGAGGCCGGGCACGATGACGAGCGCCGTACCCGGCAGCACGGCGATCGATGCGAGTGCACGCGCCAGCAGCATTCAGGAACCAATGAAGTTGAATACCTGGTGAGCAAGCTTGCCGTCGCTCAGCCAGTCGAACCCCAGGGTCAGGTCACCGAGCGGGATCCGGGTGCTCAGCAACCTCTCCCTTGTCATGGGCACGCCGTCAGCGAAGAATCCGGGCCGACCCTGCCCGGGCAACTCGGCCATACGCGTCTTCATGTTTGCATCTCCTCGATCGCGCGGGTTTGCAATTTGCTCGCTCCCGTGAACAATCGGGGCCCCATCCGTTACACCCACTACATCAGCAAGCCATGGATACCAACTTTTCTCCAGAGCAGAACGACATTCGCGCAGCCGTCGAGAAGCTCTGCGCCAAGTACGACGACGACTACTGGCTGGGATTAGACCGCGACGGCGGGTTTCCCGAGCCCTTTGTGAAGGATATCGCCGAGGGGGGCTGGCTCGGCATTTCGTTGCCCGAGGAAGTCGGTGGATCCGGATTGGGTGTCGTTGAGGCGGCGATCATGATGCAGACAATCGCCGAGTCCGGGGCATGCTTCTCCGGCGCGTCCGCCGTCCATATGAACATCTTCAGCCCGAAACCGATAGCTAAACACGGTTCCGACGAGCAGAGATCGCGCATGCTGGTCCCGCTGATCGAGGGAAAGGATCGAATCTGTTTCGGGGTTACAGAACCCAACGCCGGCCTCGACACGACCAAGATCGAGACGCGGGCCGCCCGCTCGGGGAACCAGTACATCGTGAACGGCCGAAAGATTTGGACATCAGTCGCCCAATCGGCGACCAAGATCATGTTGCTGGCGCGCACGACGCCGCGCGAGGAGTGCGCAAAGCCGACGGACGGAATGTCGCTGTTCTATACGGATTTCGACCGCGACTACATCGAAGCACGTGAAATCGACAAGATGGGCCGCAAGGCCGTCGACTCCAATGCCGTTTTCATCGACAACCTGCCCGTGCCGGGAGAAGACCTCATCGGCGAGGAAGGCAAAGGCTTCCGTTACATTCTCGATGGGCTCAATCCGGAAAGGATCCTGGTCGCGGCAGAGGCCGTGGGCATCGGACGTCTGGCGATCCGCCGCGCGGCTGCCTATGCCAACGAGCGAATCGTCTTCGACCGCCCTATCGGCCAGAACCAGGCGATCCAACACCCCCTGGCGATGAGCTGGTGTGAATTGGAGGCCGCCAATCTGATGGCATTCAAGGCGGCGCAGCTCTATGACGAAGGCCAGCCCTGCGGCACTGAAGCCAATGCGGCCAAGTATCTGGCCGCCGAGGCCGCCTTTCGAGCCTGCGAGCGGGCCGTCATGGCGCATGGCGGCATGGGCTACGCCAAGGAGTATCACGTGGAGCGATATCTGCGCGAAATCTTCGTCGCCCGGATTGCGCCCGTAAGCCGGGAAATGATCCTGAATTACATCGGCGAACGGGAGTTGGGCCTGCCGAAGTCGTACTAATAGCCGCCCAAACTGGCGTGTCCGCACTCGACCTCGAACACCCCCCTGATTGACCCTCCGTAGGGCGCGTGAGGTATAGTTCTATCAAGCGCACAAAACATACCGAGGATGGTGGAGGCAAAACGGATGAAATTCGGCACATTTCACTTGATGGAGCAACCGTTTACCAAATCGGAAGCTCAGGTCTATGCGGAACATATCGAGCAGTTCAAACTGGCGGATAAATTGGGTTTTGATTCCGTCTGGCTGACCGAGCACCATTTTTCCTCAGTTCCCTATGTGCCGGATGTCGACGGCGAATACTGTGTCTGTGCCTCGCCCTACGCGATGGCCTGTGCCGTGGCCATGATTACCGAGAATGTGCGCATCGGCACGGCGGTCAAGATCCTGCCCTTGGAGCATCCGTTGCTCACCGCCGAGGAAGCCGCGATGGCGGATATCCTCTCGGGTGGCCGCATCGATTTCGGTGTCGGTCTCGGCTACCGGAAGTACGAATTTGAAGGTCTCCGGATCCCCGTCGAGGAGAAACTGGAGAGGTTCAACGAAGCGTTGGAGATCATTCTCGGTGTCTGGACGACCGAGGAATTCAGTTACGAGGGTAAGTTCTGGAGCGTACCGCGGATGACCCTGGTGCCGCGGCCCATCCAGAAGCCCCACCCGCCGGTCTGGGTCGCGACCCGCCTCGGCACCCACGAGGTGATCGATTACGTGGCCTCGCACGGCTATCACATGTTGTCGGCATGGGCCCCGCCAGACCAGCTTGGCCAAGCCTACAAACTGATGCGGGAAGCACGCTCCAACCAGGGGCTCGACATGGATTTCCCGTTCACCTGCGTACGTCATGTTTTTGTGGCTGAGTCCGACGAAGAGGCCAAACGCAAAGGCACCGAGTATGTTGACTACTACATGAAGTCGACGGCCCAATTCCGCCCGATTGGAGATCATGAACGCGGTCAGATGGTCTTTGGTGGACCCGAGACCTGTATCGAGAAGATTCAGGAACTGAATGAGGTCGCAGGTATCAACAATTTGATCTGCTGGATGAATTTCGGCGGCTTGCCCATCGACATGGTCAAGGCATCCATGAGTTTGTTTGTGGAGGAGGTCATGCCGAAGTGTCGCGAGTTTGGTGCCGTTCAGCAGGCCGCCGAGTAGTTCTCAACGACGAGACCAACACGCCCGCAGCGTCCATCGGCGCTGCGGGCATATATTTTTCTTGAGAGAATGAGCCATCAGGTCACGCGGAAGGGAATAACTGGTGAAATTCGGCACCTTCCATTTGATGGAACGACCATTCACAAAGCCCGCAGCGGATATCTACAGCGAGCATCTCGCGCAGATCCGACTCGCTGACGAACTCGGCTTCCATTCGGTTTGGCTGACAGAGCACCACTTTTCCTCGGTGCCATATGTCCCTGACGTCGACGGCGAATACTGTGTGTCCGCATCACCCTTCGCGTTGGCGTGTGCGGTTGCGAGAATCACCCAGAACGTACGTATCGGCTCGGCCGTCAAGGTTCTGCCCCTGGAGCATCCCTTGCGCACCGCTGAAGACATCGCCATGGCGGACATCCTGTCGGGCGGGAGAATCGATGTGGGAGCGGGTGTCGGGTACCGCAGCTACGAATTCGAAGGTCTGCGTATTCCCGTTGAGGAAAAAGTCGACCGTTTCCTCGAGGCCCTCGATATCATGATCGGCGCCTGGACCACCGACGAGTTCACGTACGAAGGCACATATTACTCAGTGCCGCGTCTCACACTGGTACCAAAACCGCTCCAGAAACCCTATCCGCCGATCTGGTCCGCCAGCCGTTACAACGCGCCAGATGTCATCGAGACGGCCGTCAAGGGCGGCTATAATCTGATGTCCAACTGGTAAACCCCCGACGAACTTCGCACTGCACGCGACTCATTCCGTGCATCTCGTAATTCGGCCGGGCTCGAACCCGATGACTTCGAATTTGCCTGTATCCGGCATGTGTTCGTGGGTGAGAGCGACGCGGAAGCGAAGCAGATCGCCTCAAAGGCTATCGACTACTACCTGAAGTCTACGCGGCAGTTCAGGCCCGTCGGTGATCACGAACGGGGCCAAATGATCTTCGGCGCACCCGAGACCTGTATTGAACGCATTCGCGAGCTCGAGGACGTGGCCAAGATGACCCACTTGATCTGCTGGCTGAATTTTCCTGGACTGGGACAGGATCAAATCCTGCGCTCGATGCGTCTCTTCTCCGAGGCTGTCTTACCGGCCTTCGGAGAGTCAGCGGAGACGCCCCAACGCCCGGCAGCCGAATAACCGATTTGGGTCCCCGAAGCCACGAATAGAGCGCCTGGGAAATTCAACATCATTAACAATTTAACGTAGTACTTTCAGTAATTTACGTCGAAATCT
>MDTE01125229.1_pt1 | contig 18631 bp, 18 predicted proteins | sample 811231 | NCBI WGS metagenome assembly MDTE01 (sample SAMN05326651, study PRJNA326480) | marine metagenome | isolation source: seawater | place: Indian Ocean: Red Sea | collected 2010 | reverse complement strand
TTTTAGCATATAATTTTGAGCATGCAATTGAAATTTGGTATCTAGTAGGATCATTTGTAGTACCAACACTATTAATTCCAATTATTATAACATTATATAATATTAAAGTTAAATATATATCCTTTTTAATGATTTTTCCTCTAATGACATCATTCGTTTGGTATATTTTAAATCAATTTAACTTATTTGAGGACTTAATTAATCAGGATATAGCTAATTTAGATCCAATGTATCCTGGATTAATAATCAGTATTATCTTGTTTTATATTTTAAAAAAATAATTCTTTATAGTATAAACGTCTTCTATGTTCCACAAAATGTTTTATATGACTCATCAAATCCTTTTGGGATTGTTTGAAATTGATCATGTTTTATATCATAATTATAGGTGTGAGACATTAAATTCAATAATTTATCAAATTCATTTTTATTTCCATTTATGGCATTTTTTAATGCTGATTCAACTAAATGATTTCTAGGTATATAAATTGGATTATTTTCCTGCATTATTTTATAACTATAATTTTCATTTTTAATTCTTTTTTTCCATTTTTTTTTCCAATCATCAAATTCACTAGAATTCAACAAAGAATCTTTATAAGGTTTATTTAATGTTAACGCTGCAAATATATTTGTGTAATCTGATTTATAGGATTCCATTAATGTAAGTAAGTGCTTGATCAACAGCTTATCTTCATCAATGGGATTAATAATGCCTAATTTTTTATACATCATTTGGTGCCATTTATTTGAATATTCAATAGAAAAATGATTTAAAATATTTTGGGCTAATTGTATTGCCTTATCTTTATCATTTTCAATAAATGGAAGAAGAGTTCCTGCAAATACAGTTAAATTCCAATAGGCAATTTTATGTTGATTACCAAAAGCATACCTTCCACTTCTATCAATAGAGCTAAAAACAGTTTGTGGGTTATATGTATTTATAAATGCACAAGGCCCATAATCAATTGTTTCTCCTGAAATACTCATATTATCTGTATTCATTACACCGTGGATAAAACCAACTCTAATCCAATTTATAATTAGATCTATCTGTTTTTTCATAATAATTTTTAATAATTCAAGATAAGGGGATTCATGATTTAAAATTTTCGGATAATGTCTTTTTATAACATAATCAATAAATTTTTGGAAGTCTTCTTTTGAACAAAAATGTCTTCCATATTCAAAAGTTCCAACTCTAATATGACTAGATGCAATTCGAGTTAAAACACCACCATTCCTAGTTGATTCTCGGTATACTTTTTCTCCAGTATCAATCACTGCTAGACTTCTACTTGTTGGAATTTTTAAATGGTGCATTGATTCACTTATGATATACTCTCTCAGCATTGAACTCAATGTTGCTCTACCATCACCTCCCCGTGAAAAAGATGTTTTCCCAGATCCTTTTAATTGGATATCATATAGTTTAGAATTTAGATCTCTTTGTTCACCTAATAATATTGCTCTGCCATCACCAAGCATTGTAAAGTGGCCAAATTGATGCCCTGCGTAAGCTTGGGCAATAGGTTTTGAATTTTCAGGTAATTTATTACCAGAAAAATAATTAGTAATTAATGATGTATCATTATTTAAAAATTCTAGATTTAGATTTTTGGCTAGATTCTTGTTATAATAAATGATTTTTGGATTTTGAACGAATCTTGGCTTTATTTTTTCATAGAAGCAGTCAGGTAAATTTAAATAGGTATTTTCAAGACTCCATTTTTTATTATTATTTTTCACTAATCTTTAAAAATTATTTTATGTATTTATTTTTAATAAGCAGTCTTGCTTCTTTTACTTCGGGATAATAATCATCTATTTCTAATACTTTTTTATACGCTTTAATAGCTTCATTCCTATCACCTATCAAATCATAACTTTTACCTTTAATCAAAAATGCAAATCCTTTTAACCAATTAAATTCCATATGATAGTTATTAATGATCCAATTCGTTTGTTTGATTGCTTCTTCATATCTATTTTTATTAAACATTATAATAGATCTTATGTAAGCTAACTTTAGTTGGCTTTCATTCTTTTGTAAAAATGGTCCATTCTGTGAAAAATTAACTAATGTGGGCATCATTTTTTCTAACTCATCTATATAATTTAACTTTACTAAAGCTTCTGCTTTAAGAAATGAAAAAAAGGGATGCCTCGGATATTTTTTAACTAATGGATTAATTACTTTTAACGCCTTATCATAGTCACGCAATATATGTAAATAAATATAAGTAATTACATTAGATGCTTCAACCCAGCTATAGTAAGAATCTGTTATAGCAAGATTTAGATGTTCTAGTGCCATTTCACAATTTGAATCAATATCTAATAATGCAGCTACCCATTGAACAGGTTTTGGAGCCATACATGCTATATATTCCATTATACCAATAGGCATATATACATCGTACAGCTCTTCATCTAAACTCTTTGCATATTTAATAAGTTTTAAACCTTGATAGCCATAATATATTGTATCAAACCAATCATTTCTAGCTAATGAAACTCTTGATCTTATTCCATATGTACATCCTAAATAGAGATAATATTCTGCATTATTAGGATAAGAATCAATTAAATTATTATATATTGGTATTATTGAATCTACTTCTATAAATATCTTTTGATAGGAGGCCATATACCCTTCATTTACTTGAGTATTCAACCACTTAGCAACTATAGTTAAAAATGGTATCAAAGGATGAGTGGCATCTAAACTCCTTGCCGAATCAAGCAAACTAATAGAGGTTTCAAATTCATAATTATAAATAGCATCAATTGCATTTTCTACTTTTATCTGAACACTTGATTCTTCCCAACTCTTTAATTTTTGATCTGACTTTGAAAAAGATATTATCATAAATAAAATGATTAATCGTTTAATTATTATCATCTATGATATATTTTTTAACATTATTTCACCTATTTTATTTATTAACATATTTTTTTCAGATTTACGCAATTCTAATAATTTTTTTGATCCATTATCTGTCTCTTGAGACCATTCTTTAAAAAAATCATTACTTTTAATTTCCTCTAATATAATTTTCATTTCATTCTTAGTCTTTTGATTAATAATACGATCACCTCTTGTAATTCCGCCATACTCTGCAGTATCACTAATTGATCTATTCATATATTCAAATCCTTTTGAATGAAATAAATTAACAATAGTTTTAATTTCATAATAACAGACTAACCAAGCAACTGCTGGTGAATATCCATCATTAATCAAAGTCATAAATGCAGCTTGAATAAGTTTTGGTATTCCACCAGTAAGCAGTACTTGTTCACCAAATAAATCTGTTTCAGTCTCTTCTTTAAATGTTGTTTCAAATAATCCAACTCTAGTCAATCCTATTGCTTTACTATAGGATAAAGCAATTTCGTGGGCTTCTTTAGAATAGTCTTGATAAATAGAAAATAAACCTGGTATACCATATCCTTTAATATATTGTTTTCGTAATTCAGCACCTGGTCCACTTGGAGCAACGAGAATAATATCAACAAAAGTCGGCGGTTTTATTATTTTATAATGAATATTATATCCATGAGCAAATATGATTGATTGGCCCTTTTTTAAATATGGTGAAATCTCATTTTCAAAGACTCGATTAATATTTTGATCTGGTATGAGGATTGAAATAACTTCGAATTCTTTTACTAATTCTTTAATTGGCATAGAAGACAAATTTTCTTGATTTACCAAATCTTTTGATTTACTTTTATTTTGCAATCCTATGCAAACATCTATACCACTATCATATAAATTTAATGCTTGGGCCCTACCCTGATTTCCGTAACCTATAATACCAACTTTTTTAGTTAAAATATCTTTTACATTTTGATCATTGTATATTTTGGGCAGCTTCATTTTATTTTTGCATATCAAAACGTAATTTAGGTTTAATAAGCATAATTAATATAGGTAATAAGATTAAGGAACCACTAACGGCAACAATAATGATAATAGTTGCTAATAAACCAAATTCATGATTGGGAACAAAATCTGAGAAATAAAGGACAAAGAAACCTAGTGCTAAAATTAATCCAGTATTTATTATTGCCTTACCCGTTGATCTCAAGGTTCTTGAAATCGATTCATTATAGCTATGACATAGTTTATATTCCTGTCTAAAACGAGCTAGAAAATGAATTGTATTATCTACTGCGATTCCTAATGCAATCGAAAATGTCATAGCTGTCGTTGGCCGTAATTTAATTCCCAAAATCCCCATTAATCCGCCTGCAAACATTAGCGGAATTATATTAGGCAATATTGAAATTAATGATAATCTAAATGATCTAAATAAAATAACTATTGAAATAAAAATAATTGTAAAAGCAATAAAAAAACTTGTGAACAAATTTTTTACCAAATAATGATTAGTAGATAAAGAGAGAATTGTACTGCCAGTAACTATTACTTCAATATTATCATCAAATGTTTTTTTACCAATTGATGAAATGATCTTTTTTATTTCTAGATATCGCTGATAAGTAATATCCGATATCCTACATGATATTCGAGCTTTAGAATAATTTTGATTAACTGAATTGAATTCTTCACCTAGTAAGTCTTCATAGGTAAATATTAATGATAGTGCATCTTTATATGTTTTCGGTACTTCTCTAGTACTTGTTCCTATTTCTTCATTTATTAACATTAAATAATCTGCAGGAGTAATGGCTGTATTTATTTCTGATATTGTTAAAATTTTATCTTTAAAAATGTTAATTTTATTTAAAACATCTGAATTCAGTATTTTATTTTCATCTTTAGCATCAATTATAATTTCAAGAGGCAATATCCCTCCTATTTTCTTCTCTACAAATTTCATATTATCATAAATTGGATTTCCAGGCTTAACATCTTCAATTAAATACGCATTATAATCAATTTTTAACAAACCATATATTGCTACAATGCAAACTATGCCAGAAAAAAATAAAATTGTTTGAGGGTATTTTTTATTACACTTAAATATTTGTGTTGATAAACTAAAATTTTTATTTTTTATTAGTCTATTAATATGTTTTTTTTCTGGAATTTTTATAAAATTAAGACTTATGGACAGAATAGCTATTGTAAGAATAAACATCAGCAATACACCAAGTCCAACAATAAATCCAAATTCCTGAATAATTCTAATATTTGTAAAGGAAAGTGAAAAGAAGCCTACCGATGTTGTAAAACTTGTAAGGAATAGTGCCCCGCCAATCTTTTCTATTACATTTTCTAACGCTTCTGTTTTATCCAAACCTAAACTTAACTCTTCATGGTACCTAGCTAAAAAATGAATGGCATTTGATACACCAATAATTACAAGTAAATTAAAAGTTAGGTATGAAACTATATTTATTGATATATCGAGGTATGCCATAATACCAGCTATCCAAATTAGATTAGCAGAAATTGCTAATATCGGAATCAAAATACATTTTATTTGTCTAAATATCAAAAATAAAATTATTATAGATACAATAAATGCAATTGGCAAAAATATAGCCCTTTCTTGATTCATCAACTCAATAAAGCGTGTTCTTAATACAGGAATTCCTGTTTCATACCATTCCCAATCTGTTATCTCAATTATATTTTTTATACTGAGCAATAAATTAGTACGCTCTAGTTGGTTATCAATATCATCATTAATATCTATAATAATTGCTGCAATTTTCTTATCTTCTGATATAATCAAATTCGGATATATTGGATGATTTAATAATAAATCAATCTGTTGCCTCCATTCATTATTCGATAAATAATCATCAAAGTATTCAATAGTCCCCAAACTAATAATTTCTTCAACACCTTCAATTTCTAATGCTTCAGACAAACTTTTAATTATATTAATATTTTTTCTTGAAAGTGGATTATCACATTTATATGCAAGAATAATTTTATCATCAGACCTATTAAATTCAGAAACGAATGCTTGATATTTTTCTCTTTCCAAGCTCTCTTCAGGAAACATCTGTTCCATTGAAAAATCAACAGATAATGGAGTTCTTGAATAAAATGCTTTATGAAAAAATAAACTAGTAATTAATAAAATGATTATTAATAAATGGAAAGGATATCTTAATATTTTTTTACTAAATTTTTTAATTATCATAATATGCTAAAACAAGAGAATTTCACACCACTAAACTTACATCACTTTTAATGTTTAATTAAAAAAAAGCCCTAATTAATAGGGCTTTTTTATTATGATATAGGTATATTGAGAACCTTGGGCTTATCAGGAATAGTTTTGTTAATTAACAAACTTAATACACCATTTTTTAATTTAGCCACAATATCGTTTTTTAAAACTTCTTGATTAAGCTTAAATCTGCGATTAAATGCAATCTCATTAGAATCATTTATATCTTTTTCTTTGATCTTAGCTAAATCTTTGCGCTGACCAGATATAGTTAAGATATTTTTAGATATTTCTATCTTAATATCTTTTTTATCAATACCTGGAACATCCAAGAATATTTTATATTGCTTATCTGTTTCATTTACCAATGTATTATCATGAAAATAATTACTACCATTAAATATTCTATTTTCATAATTATTGTCTCTAAAAGTAAAAAAACGATCTATTTCATTTAATATACTTAAGCTTGGCGCAGCTGAAGAGCCCCATTTTATTAATTTCATTATATTCTCCTTTTTTTAATTAAAATTAACAACTTTTAAATTGCAATTTCAGTGCCAATGAGAATTATAATTAAAAATATGACACAATAATACAATAAAGCGCCATATTGGCAGCTCTATGTGCCATCTTGTCTTTTTCGATAAAATATGATAGTGTGCCCAATTATAGAAATCAAGGTTGCGCCAATTTTTTTTGCAATTGACTCTGATATTATTTTTTTATCTTTTTTATACTCTATGAATTTAACTTTAATTAGCTCTTGAGCTTTTAAAGCCATGTCAATATTTTTTATTGCACCCTGGTTAATTCCATTTTTCCCAATAATAACTACTGGATTTAGATTGTGAGCCCTTGCTCTTAGTATGCTTCTCTCTTTTGAATTCATTTAATTTTCTCTAAATAAAAATCTAATAAATATTTAATCCTCATATGAGTGTTATCAAGTACCTCTGATAAATTACTTATATCGAACCATCTACACTCAGTAATTGATTCTTTTTCATCAGGTATAAGTTTATGCTCCATGCCGCCTTGATACCCTACCTCATACCAAAAGGTTTTTTTTAAATACTTTTCACCTTTTATAATTTTAAAATAAGATGTTGATGGCAATTTACCAATAATTTTTAAACTTTCAATCGGCAAGCTTGTTTCTTCATAAATTTCCAATAAAGCTGCGTCACTTTTTTTCTGATTTAATTTTATTTTTCCTTTTGGAAAGTCCCACTTATCTCTTTTTAATATAAATAAAATATTATTTTTTTTTCTAACAATACCACCTGAAGTATATATATTGTTATTCATAATTCGATTTTATTTTATATAGTAAACTATATTGCTCTTCTGTGAGATCCTTAAATTCTACGCCCTCAATTTCTATGACATTAGACATCTGCTCCAATGTCCAGTGTTTTTCTTTAAGTAGTTTCTTATTGGGATAAGGCAATGAATAAAGCACATATCTCATGGCATTTAATCTTGCAATCAATTTGTCGTTCGAATTAATAACTATCCATGGGCAGTAAGTGCTTGATGTTTTATAAAACATCTGTTCTTTAAATCTTGTAAACAAATTCCAATGATTTTGTGCAATAATATCATTATCTGAAAGCTTCCAATATTTTAATTCACTATTTTTCCTTAATTCAAAACGGATTTGTTGAATACTCTTTGATACTGATAGATAAATTTTTATTAGTTGAATATCCTTTTGATTAATTATTTTTTTTTCCCAATTATTAACTTTATTCATAAAGTATTTATATTGTTGCTTATTACAGTATCCCATAGTCGCTTGGATTAGTGCTCTCGAATACCAAGATCTATCAAAAAAAACAATTTCACCCTCTTTTGGCATCATTTTTTCAAAGGTTTTAAACCAATTCTTCATTTGTTTTTTTGTAGGAACACCTATCTCCCTGACTTTAATTTTTTTAGGGATCAAATATTCAATGAATCTCTTAATAGTAGCACCCTTTCCTGCCGCATCCCTACCTTCAAAAACAATTGCAATTTTTTTGTTATTATAGATTACCCATTCTTGTAATTTTAATAATTCTACTTGGAGTCGTCTTTTCTCTTTTCTATATTGTTTTGTCGTAACTTGCTTAGTAGATACTAAGTTAATTATTTTGGGTGATATAATTTTCACAATTCACTTTTATTTTAATGGAAATTAAAACAACTTAATTGTAGTTTTACTTTAAAATATCTATTAGGAAATATTATGAATAAAAAACAATCAGTTGGTGTAAATGATTTTTTAAAAAGACAAAAAAATAATTCTGGGAAAACATTTACAAAAAATTTAAGTTTTAGAAAAATTGCTTTATATGCTGAAAATGAACTCAATAATGGAAATTATGAAGATGGATATCGTGATGGAGTAGTCTTAATTTCTGTAAAAAAACAATTAATAAAACATTTTATTTGTCCTTTCATTAAAATTAATGAGAGCACTCAACTTGAAGCACAATATATTAAACGTAGAAATGATGAAGAGCCGTATATCAAAATATTAGCACTAAACGGAACTCCCTTAAAAACAAAATCAGTAGAACTCATATTATATAGACGAGATGTACTAAAAGAAACTAATGAGGAAACAACAGACTCCGATTGGGAACTTATCTCTTTTCATGCAATACCTCAAGGTGTTAAAAAAATGCCCATGGGACCAATAACAATGATGAGAAACCAACTACAACTTAAGGGAGGAACAAAAGCAAAATATTCATCTGAAGATTGGGCAAACTCAACTTATTTTTGGCAAAATTATGCTATATTAAAACCGACTTAGTTATTATTTAAAACAACATTCCATCGTTCAATTAATTTATCGATAATTTTATCTGAAGGCAACTCATCTGATATGTCAATCTTTTGTATTTTATCATTTTGGATAATATTATTTACAACTATTTGACTTTCATTATCTAATATCATCCCAAATACTGTGTGCATATTATCAAGCCAAGGAGTTTCTACATGTGTGATAAAAAATTGACTACCATTTGTATTAGGACCTGCATTTGCCATTGAAAGTATGCCTGGTTTATCATGCTTTAAATCAGGATGAAATTCATCATCAAATTTATAGCCTGGTCCTCCTGTACCTGTGCCTAAAGGACATCCCCCTTGAATCATAAAATTATCTATTACCCTATGAAAGCATAGATCATTATAAAACCCTCTATTTGATAGATTTACAAAATTAGAAACAGTCACAGGAGCCATATCATAAAACAATAATAGTTTAATAACTCCTTTGCTTGTTTTTATATTTGCTTTCATTATTATTTCTCCTTATATAATAAGTTTACTTTTCCTGGATTTGATATAAAAAATTCTTCCTCAGAAATATTCATTATTTTTTTAGCTTCATCTAATAATACTGGAGGTTCATCAATTGATTCAGTAGTTAAAATAAAAGTACCCCAATGAATACCAAAACTTATTTCAGATTTGATTTCATTATGTATTAGAGCTGCCTCATAAGGATTAATATGGGCATTCTTCATAAACCATCTAGGCTCATACGCCCCTATTGGGATAGCAGACAAATTTATTGGGCCAAATTTTTTTCCAATTTGACTAAATTGGACAGTATTATATCCCGTATCACCTGCAAACCAAAATTTAAAACCATCAATTTCAATCAACCAAGATGCCCACAGTGTTTCCATACTATCAAATAATGACCTTTTGGACCAATGTTGAGATGGCAAACAAACTATTTTAGAACCATCAATATAATCTTCATCCCACCAATCATACTCTCTTACATTCTTTATACCACTCTTTATAAACCATTTTTTGATTCCAAGCGGTACAATCCATAATGGCTCATCACCTAATTCTACAACAGAATTGTAATCAAGATGATCATAATGATTATGACTTATAAAAATAAAATCTATTGGAGGTAAATTTGATATGCTTAACGCAGGCTGTGTATATCGCTTTGGCCCCATAAATTGCGTTGGTGAGCATCTCTGTGAAAATACTGGATCTGTTAATATTAATTTTCCCCCTATATTTAATAATAATGTTGAATGACCTATCCATATAAAAAAGTTCTTCTTTTGAGCTATTAATTCTTGGATATAACCAATATCTATATTCTCTAATTTACTATACTTATTATTTACTTTAGGACGAGGTTCACTAAACATTTTTAATAAATCTAATAATGATTTCTTCCCCGTAGACTTCATATATGGATTTATAAAACCAGCTTGAGTATGATGAGATTTAGCAGGGTCAAAATAAATATTATTTATTCTAGAGCAAGACATAATAAAAGTAAATAGTACAAGTGAATAAATAAACTTACTCATTAAATTTATTTATATATTAATTGAGGTTCTTTTATTTTATTTGGTCCTATATGATAAGTTTGATTTAATATATTTTTTGCATTTTCTATCTTATCCTTATTTGAACAAAATATCTCAACCAACTTATCTTTTTTTAATACAAAATCTCCCTTTTTTTTCAAAAATTTCATTCCCGCTGAATTATCTAGTTTATCATTTTTTTCAAATCGACCAGCTCCCAAATGAATCAATCCTAAACCAATTTTTTCTGTATCAATTTTATTAATATAGCCCTTAGATTTAGCAAAGATATATGTTTTAAATTTTGGTTTATTAATTTTCTGATCCTTTAATTTTTTAATTTTTACTCCATGAGCTTCTAACATTCTATAAAATATATCTAGAGCTTTTCCATTTTTTAGCATGCTTAATATTAGTGATTTAGGTTTTTTTATTTTAGCAAGTTTAAGAGCATTCTCTCCAAGATGTAAAACAACCTTTAACAAATCATCTGAACCTACTCCTTTTAGGCATTGTATAGATTCTTCAATTTCACACCATAAACCAGCACTATATCCTAATGGCTGATTCATATCAGTTATACAAGTATATAACTGAATCCCATGTAATTCTCCTACTTCTTGAATTATTTTTGCTATTTTTTTCCCTTCATTCAAGGTTTTCATAAATGCACCATTTCCAATTTTAACATCTAAAACCAAACCATCAATACCCTCTGCAATTTTCTTACTTAAAATACTACCACATATTAGCGGATATGATGAAATAGTAGATGTAACATCCCTTAAAGAATAGATTTTTTTATCAGCTGGGCATATTTCTTCAGTTTGACCCATTATTGAAATACCAACATCTTCAACTATTTTTTTAAAATCATTGATTTCTAAATTAGTTTTATAATCTGGAATTGATTCTAGCTTATCTATTGTCCCTCCAGTATAACTAAGTCCTCTGCCTGCCAACATTGGTACAAAGCATCCACAAGCAGCTAATATAGGGCCTAAAATAAATGAAACTTTATCTCCAACACCTCCCGTACTATGCTTATCTATTACAAATCCAGGAAGGTGTGACATATTTAATTGTTTACCTGACTTAATTAATACTTCAGTATAATCTTCAACTTCATTTCTACACATACCCTGAAAATATACAGCCATTAGCCAAGCAGACATTTGATAATCAGGGATTTGATCATTAGTATATTGATTTATTAGATCAGAAATTTCTTTTTTACTATTTTGATATCCTAACTGCTTATTTTGAATAATTTTATATATTGAAGATGTCATTAAAAATAAATTTATTTTGATTTTAATTTATTAAAGCTAATAAATTTTTGTTCTACAGATTGCCACCAACATAATAATAATCCAAAAATTGCAAGGACAAAATTTGGCAACCACATTGATATTGCAGGCACTAAATATCCTCTATCCGCAAGTTCTTCACCTGCAATAAGAAATCCCCAATAAAAAATAAAAAAACCTAAGCTTAATGCAGCACTAATTGAAAACCCTCCACCCCTAGCCATAATTCCTAAAGGTACACCAATCAAAATAAAGACAATACTTGCAAAAGGTATTGAAAACTTTTTATGTATTTCAACAAGATATTTATTAATTGAGTTGGTATATGAATTAATAAGAGATAAATCACTATTAATACCCCTTTTTATATTTTTAATTCTCCTTTTTATTCGACCAAAATTCACATTTTCCTTAACACTTAATGAATCTTGTAATTTTAGCTCATACTGATCAAGTTTTAAATTTATTAATTCTGAAGTATCAAATTTATCTATCTTTATATTAAATTCATTTTCTATTCTGGAATTCATACGAGATTTTGTACGTTCAATTTTTTCTTTAAATGAATTAATTTTATTTGTCATCATAGTATAAGTCATTTCTCTATCTCCCCTAATTTTACTACGGCCTCTTTTAAAATTTAAATTATCTACAGGAATCAATATCTGATATTTATCATAATAAATTTCTCTGTATTCATCATTTATAGAAGATAACTCATGAATGACACCCTCATTTAAAAATAATATAATTCCTTCATCGACTGTCTTAATAGTACCTTCTTTAGCAGTTATTGTTCTATTAATATTATTATTTTTTGTACTAAAAATAGTTATATCTAAAAACTTTTCTTCCTCTTTACCCTCTATAAGAAAATTATAATCAGGAATAGCATCGATAAAGTACCCAATATTAAAATCTAAATCAGGTCTCTTTTTACTAATGTCTGCCGATAGCATCCTAGCTCTATGATTCATATCTGGAAGAATAAAATTATTAAAATAAATCATAAATATAGTTATAACCGTTCCAAATAGTAATGATGGCATTAACAATTTATAGAATCCTATTCCTGTTGATCTTATGGCTAAAATTTCATTGTCTGAGGACATCCGTCCAAATGCCATTAAAGTTGATAATAAAATTGACATTGGCACTGCCAAGGCTAATATCCAAGCTAAATTTAAAAAAATAAATTCCATCAATAGCGCTATTTCAAGACCTTTACCTAAGAACCGATCAATAGTCTTTAATAAAAAATTAGCTAATAAAACACTTAACAAAACTACCAATGAAATGATAAAGGGATATAAATGTTCTTTTAATATATATTTATATAAAATTTTCATACTTTGTATTTTCTCAATAAATTTTTAAATGAGCTTTTCCAATATACGTATAGATAACTTCGGATTCAGTAATTTAACTTTTTTATAGTATTCTTTAGCAGCATCTAAATCTTTTAACTTCAATTTAAGTAGTGCTAATTCTATTAATCCATCAATAAAATTAGAATTAATGTCTAAAGCTATTAAAATATGTTGCTCTGCATCAATATAATCAAAAGTACTTATTAAAACTTGGCCCAAATAATAATGTATTTTATAATCTTTATAGTTTAAGTCTAGCGCTTTAAGCAAGAGAGTTCTTGCTTTATCAAAATTCTTTTTTTTGAAGTATTCAAAACCTAAATTTCTAAAACCATTAGAAAAATATGGATCTAATTCAATACACTTTTCTAAACATATTATTGCATCCTTTGACATCTTATTCTGATCATATAGTTTGGAAAGATAATAATTATATTTTGCACATTGTTTTTTTTCTTCTTGAGCTAAATAAAATTGATGTTTTGCATTCTGAAATTGAGATTTTTTTAAAAGTTGATTACCGTAAACTTCAATCTTATCAATTTTTTTAATTGATGTTTTTATTGCATAATTAAAATGTTTTTTAGAAACATCAAATTTTTTTTCTAATTGAAAAATAAGTGCTAATTCAAAATGTGACTCAGAATAATTAGGATCAATCTCTAAAGACTTCAGAAAATGTGTTTTTAAATCAATCGACAAACCAATCTAATTTTTTATATAGTAATATTTCATTAAGACTTTTTAGCTACCTAAGCAGAACCCATTTCTTTTAATAACATTGCTAAATGAAAATGAGCTTTAGAATAATCATTTATGATTGATATTGACTTTTCAAAATGTTGTTTTGATTCTTCATATTTTTTTTGAACTTTATAAACTAGTGCCAAATTATAATGAGCTTTTGCATACTTTTTATTTATTTTTATTGCTTTTTTATAGTGAATTACTGCATCATCATATTCAGGTTTTTTTATAAGTGTACCATCTTTATCATTTTTCAATCCACCAGCTAACAGCTTACCTAAATAATAATGAGCTTCTGAGAATTTTTCATCTATATCTATAGCTGTTAAATAATTTTTTTTCGCTTTCTCATAATCTTCAGGATCGATTAACAGTTTTGCAAGATGATAATACCCAAGAGTATGGTTCTGATCTATATCTGTTGCTTTTTCTAAATTATTTTTTGCTTCTTCAAAATCTTTTAAATCAGCTAACAATAAGCCATAATGATAATGTGCATCAGCAAAGTGTTGATCTAAATCGATTGCCTTCATAAAATGTTCTTGTGATGCTTTATGATCTTTCATATCCTTAAGCAATAGAGCATAATTAAAATGCGCAACCGCAAAATCATCTTTTAATTCAATAGTCTTTAAAAAATGTTTTTTTGATTTTTCATTATCTTTTTTATCTTTTAGAATCAAGGCTAATTCATAATGTGCATCTGCAAATTCTGGATGAATTTCTATTGCCTTTTCTAAATGTTCCTGTGCATTAGTCATAATTGTTCCTCGTAATTATTATTATTTTGTAGTAGCTACCCAAACACCATCCCAATCTTTTGGATCTCTCTTCTTTAATACTTCACAACGTTCAGTATACATCTTTGAACATATATCATCTGGATTGCCTTTTTGAGCTTTTTTAAATTGAGCTATTGCTTTATCCCAATTACCTTCATTATAATATTCAATACCATTATTAAACATCTCTAATACTTCAATCATATTAGGGAAAGATTCTTTGCTATGAAAATCAAGGACTTCATATACTCTTACAGGTTCAGTCTTACCTTTAACTATAATATTATCTACTTGTCTTGTTCTATATGTAGCCTTTAGCGCTCTAAATGTAAATTCACTCATTAATATTTTTGCACCATATTTTTTACATGAACTCTCAACCCTAGCTGCTAAATTAACACCATCCCCAATCACTGTATAATCCATACGTTTTGGAGAACCAATATTACCCGAAACTATTTCGTCGGTATTAAGCCCCATTCCATGATCAACAGGTGGCAAACCCATTGATTTTCTTTTGTCATTAAATTCATTTAAACCATGCATCATATCAATAGCAGCTCTTAAACCTCTATCTGGATCATCATCATGAGCGACAGGTGTACCAAATATTGCCATTATAGCATCTCCGATAAATTTGTCTAACATTCCGCCTTCTTTCTGAATGCAATCTACCATTACACTAAAGTAATCATTTAGAAATCCTACTGTACCTTGAGCCCCAAGACTCTCAGTTAGAGTAGTAAAACTCCTTATATCAGAGAATAATACAGTCCCTATACTCTCTTTACCACCCATAACATTATCTCCTTCTCCAGCCTCGAGCAATTGATCTGCAAGATCAGCATCCATGTACCTAGACATTGTTGATTTCATTCGCTTTTCATTGCTTATATCTTCTATCATAATAAGAATACCTAAAGACTCTTTTTCACCACCAGTTAATGGCATAATTGTTAAATTGCAGGAAATTTTTTCTCCAGAAAATTCCAGTTCTGCATCTGCAATAAAATCAATATCTTCTACTTCTTTTATTTTTTCCATTATCCATTTATTTTTGCCTTTAAATATTTTTTTAAACTCTTGTTTAATCACTTGATCTTCTGAATCCATTTTTAATATTTTTATACCGGCAGGATTACATTTTTCAATTATTCCCTCTCCATCAATGGTAATAACACCATTTGACATACTATTTAACATACTTTCATTATAATTCATGAGGCTTTGTATATTATCAAACAAGGATGCATTTTCAATTCCAATTGAAATTTGTGAAGTAAAAGCTGTTAATCTAGAAACATCTTCATCAGTAAATCCTCCTCCTTGTTTATTCAAAACTTGGCTTACACCTATAATTTTTCCATCCTTATTTGTTACAGGCGCACATAACATAGATCGTGTAAAAAAACCAGTTGACTTATCTACTCCTGGATTAAATCTTAAATCTGCATATGCATGAGGGATGTTAACTGTTTCACCACTGGTAAATACATGACCGGCTATTCCCATATGATTTGGAAATCTGATTTCTTGTGAAAGACCTTCACCTACCATTGTAAATAATTCATTTGTCTTTTCATCATTAATAAATAATGAAGAGCGTTCAGCTTCTAACATAGTTGTTATAGTTGCTATAATTTTTGAAAGTAATGATGTTAACTCTAACTCAGATGAAATTTCACTAACAAGATCCATAAATTCTAATTCTTTCTTACGTGCCTCTTCCATTTGTTCAAGAGCAACATGTGATTGAATTGCAATAGCTGCTTGCTTGGTCATTGCTTCTACTAATTCAAGATCATCCTCAGAAAATTGCCCATCTAATTTGTTCAATAATTGAGAAACACCTATTACTTTTCCAGATACAGTGCTTAAAGGCATGCATAAAATACTTTTAGTACGAAATCCTGTTCTGATATCTACATTCTTATTAAAACGATCATCTTTATAAGCATCATGAACAATGGCGCCTTTTTTATTTGTATATGACCACCCCGCAACTCCTTTTGAATTCATAAATCTTATTTCACGCATAAAATTACCTTGAGCAACTCGTGAATATAGCTCTTCAGATTTAGCATCATTTAAAAATATAGTACCTCTTTCACATTTAATAATTGATGTTGTTATACCTACAAGTGATTCTAATGCCTCATCTAGTGAATTTGTTATTGCTAAATCATTATTTACCTTTAATAATAAATCTGAAAACTTATCATTAATTTTAGTTTTAGTTTTTGTCGCCATTTTTATCCTCTAACTTTTCTCTTAATATGTTTATAATATTTTCTAGTTCCTTTAATTCACTACGTTTATTTTTTTCAACGATTTGAAGCTCTTCTAAACGTTGAGCCTCTTTTCTTTCAACTTTTTCACGTAATGAATTAACTGTACCCTTTAATTGCTTATTAACATCATTGGTAATTGAAACCGACTTCTGAATACGTTCCTCAATATCTATCTGAGTCTTCTCAAGTGTATCACGAAGATTGTTTACCGTATCCTTCAACTGAACATTCTCATCATTCACCTGTGCTACGGCCTTTTGAACTTCTTCCTCACGACCAATCTGAGTCTTCTCCAACTCATCTCTCAGAGAATTAACCGTACCCTTTAACTGCTTTTTTTCATCATTAATTTTTGAAACAGCGCGTTGAATTTCTTCTTCGTTATTTATCTCTGATGATTCTAATTTATTTCTTAATTTATTTACAACTTTTTGTAAATCAGAAATTTCAGTTCTTGATCCAGCAATTGTCTTTTGAATTTCTTCTTGCTGTTTTATTTTTTGTTCTTCTAATTTATCTCTTAATGATGAAATTGTAATTTTTAAATATTTATTTTCATCTTCAAAATTAAATGGTTGGTTCATATCTGTTGGTGATGAATTCATCTAAGGTTTTTTTCCCTCCAATTAATATACCATTTAGATAAATCATCACTAGATTCGATATAATCTTTATTAATATCTGTATCAATAAAATCATTTTCTTTTACTTTATTTTGTTCAGATTTTGTTTTAATTGATTTTTTATTATTTATATCCTTCAACTTACGAATTAAATATTCTTGAAATTTTAAAGATGCAATAAACTTAATTAATTCAATTAATTGAGGTTCTTTTTTTATTTTTTCCCATGAAATATTTTCTTTTATTATAATACTAGTATCAAAATTTATCTTAGATTTTATTTTAGGTATCAATCTTAATATATTTGAAATTGTTCCTACTTGAACTTCTCTCTGCTTACCATTCCAATATATACGTGCTTTAACATAATTATTATTACCTAATTTTTTATATAGTAGAGCAATCTTATTCTGAGGAAGATTAGTTATTTTATTAATTGATTCTTTTATATACTTTATTTCATTTTTTAAATTGCTTATCTCATCTAAATTGCTCTGAATTAATTCATATTTTCTAGTAAGCCTATCTTTGTATCTAGCCTCTTTCTTCTTTAGGGAAAAATATAATTTTTCTAGCTCTCTATAAGAAAGATTTAATTTACCATTAATAAGCTGATTATTATCTATTATATTTTTTAATAATTTAGAATCCAAAGCTAGTAAATGCAATTTTTTTGATTTTTGAATATATACCCAATTTTGGGTGCCGCACACGATAGGTTAACTTATAAATTAAAAACGACTTACAACAATATTTTTATTTATCCCTATATATAAATGATTATATTGTATGGGATATATTATCTAACTATAGTAGTTTCAATTCCTATATAAGGATATTGATATTTATTAGAATCATTAAATTGCATTGTGTGCTTGAAATTTAAATTAAATTTTAGCATTTTAAGTGTGTAAACAGGGTATTTTATCTCTGTTTGAAAAATGTAATCTTTTATTGATTCTTCTATATCTAATATATTTACATTAAAACCTGAATTA
>MDTE01019231.1_pt1 | contig 18632 bp, 12 predicted proteins | sample 811231 | NCBI WGS metagenome assembly MDTE01 (sample SAMN05326651, study PRJNA326480) | marine metagenome | isolation source: seawater | place: Indian Ocean: Red Sea | collected 2010 | reverse complement strand
CCCGCCATAGGCTCGGAAAAATAGTCGACCGGCTCGCGCCCATCGGTAGCGCTCAAGAGCAGGCACCCCAGATCGTGCACGGCCGCCTTTTCGGCTGTCGCCGCTCCCTCGTATTCTGCCATTTTAAGATAAGCGTTCCAGAAGACGTTAATGGCTTCGAGATAAGCGGCTTTTTGCATGCTGTGGTGCATCGCTCTGAGGCATAAATCGCAGGCGTAAAAGGCCAGATCAAAGGATGGATTGCCGAAGTGGGCTGTGGCAAAATCGACCAGGTAAACCTGACCGTTGTCGATCCACACGTTGCGAGGGCGCAGGTCGCCGAGGACCAGGGTACGGCGGTCCTTCAATAAACGACGCGTCTGGGCATCGAAGATTTTCTTCAGGTCTGGAAAGGTCTGGATGACCTTGTTGTAAAAAGGCTCAATGCGCAACTGCTGGAATGGTTTGGTTTCTTTAAATAGTGTTTTCAAGTCGCGATTGTTGGCCGTCTCGTTGTGAACTGTGGCCAGAAGTTCGCCGCACTGAGCTGCAATCTGCAAATCGATGCGGCCCCTGCCCAATTCTTCGTCCCACGATACGGCGTCCTTGGGAGGTGCAGTGGTGGCCAGAATAAAGTCGGTGCGATCTTCCAGGAGGACCTCGGGGATCACGTCGGGAGGCAGGATTTGCGCCAGGATTTCGATGCAATTCTTCTCGTAAAAGACCCGTTTGCGATCTATCCACCAGCGCTCCTTGACCTGGACCCTGGAAAGGGCCTGTTTGAGGATCAGGGCGTCCGAAGGGGTGGAAATGTGGTAGATTAGATTTTTCTGGCCTTTGCCAACTGTTCTGATCTGTCGGGGACCGCTATCCTGGAGTAGTTTTTTGCGTTGCAAATAAGCGGGTATGGATTTATTGTCGAGATTCATGGCGCCATCAGTACTTTCTCTAAGAAAGGGTGGGGTCGATATGCTCCAGACCGGGAGGTGGATAAAAGGCTGGAGGTGCCTGCTCCCGGGTCGCTCTGAGGTCCATGTCACCAATCTGCTCGTCGGCGTGGTAGGAACTTCGGACCAGCGGTCCGGATTCGACGTGGCGGAAGTCCAACGCTAGAGCATATTCGCGCCAATGGGTGAATTCGTCCGGTTCCAGATAACGCTCTACGGGGACGTGGTCGGATGAGGGGCTCAGGTATTGTCCGAGTGTGAGTATGTGGCAGTTAACCGCGGCCAAATCGCGTATAGTCTGGGCAATTTCATCGCTGGATTCCCCCGCTCCCAGCATCATGCCAGATTTGGTCGGTGCGGGGTTTGTGGCCTGGGACCGTTCAAGCAGTTCCAGGGAGCGGTCATATTTGGCCTGGGGTCGCATCTTTGGATAGAGTCGCGGCACGGTTTCGATATTGTGGTTGAGGATGTCGGGGCCAGCATCCAGGACGGTTCCCAGAGCCAGCCAGTCGCCCTGGAAATCGGGGATGAGGACTTCTACCGTAGTCTCGGGACAGATCCGGTGGATTTCTTCCAGGGTGCGCGCAAAGATCCAGGCGCCACCGTCCGGCAATTCATCGCGATTGACCGAGGTGATTACCGCATGGCGCAATTCCAACCGGGCGATGGCAGCGGCTACACGCCCAGGTTCTTCCGCGTCCAGCGTCTGTGGACGGCCGGTTTTGATGGCGCAAAAACCGCAACTTCGAGTACAGACATCGCCGAGAATCATGAATGTAGCAGTGCGCTTATCCCAGCACTCCCCAATATTTGGACAGTTGGCACTTTCGCATACTGTGTTAAGCTTTAATTCTTTAGATAAACGCTTTAATTCAATGTAGTTGGGACTGCCAGGTGCCTTCGCTTTTAACCAGCGGGGCAAGCGTTTTCTAGGTTGGGATCTGGCCATAAAGTCAAGGTTTTTTACAAAGAAGGTTGAGATAGATTTGCCGCTTTGGAAGGGCTGAACTCTCCATTGAAATTTTAATGTACTAGTTGCAGCATTTATTATCAAGTCCCGCCATTCGGCCTAGTTGCTATTGCCTCCTATCTCGCCAGCTATTTAGGTGATTTCGAGGCCGTGGATGGAGGGCGATTTTGTCGAATAGAATAAGGGAAATTTCCAGAGCTTCATTAATGAGTGGTCAAGGATTGGGTGCGATTTGGGCGTCTCGATAGCGTGTTTGTATGTGGAATTGCAGCTGTGTATCGCGCCGGTTTTGGCCCTATATCAGGGGCGATCTTCGGTAGATTGTTTTTCTCGCAGGCCAATTTCGGCTTCAAGGAACCATTTTTCATAAGCTTGCGGATCGGTGAGAATGGATCGGGCGCGGTTCAAAACCGGGTCTACTGTGGCATCGTAGGCATAGGCCGCTTTGAGGCCATTTGATTTTTCCAGAAGGTCGTAGGTTAGTTTCCACAAAATCAATTCTCTGTTGTCCTTCCAGTGCTGTTCTTCGATTTTGTCGATGTCCTTTTTCAACTTGTTGACCGTCTTTTCTATTTTTTTGTAGTCATCTTTCTGGGCGATTTCTTCCAGTTTTTCCAAATGGGCTTCGGCTTCGCTGATGTAGTCGAAATTTTTTTGCTGGACAAATTTGCGGAATTTTCCCAGAGTCTTCCGGTCGGCGCGAAAAGCAGGGGTTATATCTGGATACCAGGCCGGCTGCTGGCGCGAAAAATGGAAAAATTTAGGATCCCTAGTGCGCCATCCCCGGAGCTGGTTATAAAGGGAGGTAGATTCTCGCCCTTCCATGTGAATATCGGGCGTGATGCCGCCGCCGCCATGTACGATGCGGCCCAGGGTCTGAGTGCGGTAGACTTTGTCGAGGTTACCCACTAGGGTTGAGTCTTTGCGCATGCGTTTGTCAATGGAGCGCCCACTGGGAGTAAAGTAGGCAGCCATGGTCAGTTTCAGTTCGGCCTTGTCGGCAATGGATATAGTCTGCTGAACAGAACCTTTGCCGACGGTGGGCATGCCCAGGATCAAGCCCCGATCCCAGTCCTGAATGGCGCCGGAGACGATTTCCGAGGCGCTTGCCGATCCCTGGTCGACCAGGACGATCATTGGAGCATCCCCGATCAGAGCATCCTCTTCTGTTTTATACCACGCTGTGTCCTGAAATGCACGCCCGGCAGTATAGACGACAACTCTATCTTTGGGCAGGAAGAGATCGGCAATTTTTACCGCTTCCTGGAGATAGCCGCCGCCATTGCCGCGCAGGTCGAAGATCAGGCGTTGCATACCCTGATCTTTTAATTCTAGCAGTGCTTGACGCACTTCCTTGCTGCTTTTTTTAAGCTGAAATCCCGTCAGTTTGATATAGCCGGTAGAGTCTGGAAAAAGGGTTTGGTAGGAAACGCTCTGCATCTGAACTTTTTTGCGGATGATGACCTTCTTGAAAACATCGGGCGTGCCAGCGCGTTTCAGTGTTAGGGTCACGGGTGTATCGGGTTCGCCGCGCATCAAATCGGCGGCATCGCCGACGTCCATGTGCTTGGTTGTGCTGTCGTCAATGGCTACAATGAGATCGCCGGACTTGATCCCGGCCCGTGCGGCCGGCGTATTTTCGTGCAACAGGGCCCAAACCGCGATAGCGCTGTCGGGGTAGACCTGCTGGATGCGAAACCCCAGACCGCCATAGTGGCCTTTGGTATGGATATTGAAATTGTCCAGGTTGCGCTTTTCCATGAAAACGCTGTAGGGGTCGAGGGCGTCCAGCATGCCGGCAATGCCGAAACGGACCAGAGTATCGGCCCTTACGGTGTAGAGAGCACTGTCGTCAATGGCTCGGGCAATACGCTGGAAGAGGGGGAAATTCCTTTTTAATTGGGCATTGTATATTCTTGAATCCGCCTGGGGGGGGAAGGGGGCACCCAAGTCCAGAGTATAGTCGGAGTGGTCATCCAGAGCTCTAAACATGCCCCTGACCCCGGCCGACATCAAGGTGTCGGGAGAGACCTTATCAATATAATAGTGATGAATATTCTGTGCCGTGGCCCACAGGATTTCGTTGAATTCCGTTCTGAGTGCAACTTGCTTGGCCATCAGCGGCGTACTCGCCAGGAGTATGATCAGGCAAATTTGTCTGAATATTTTAAACATTCATTATTTCCTCAGTAAAACGGTCTAATCTCGAGAAGGAAATTGTGCCGCCCAATATAATAGTATGGGGGGTTCGGCGTCAATAGGATATTTTTACGAGGGGGATGGAAGGAAAATCGGGGTCCTGCCGATATAAAATACGAGAAGGTCGGGTCCGTTGGCAGGGATGAAGAGCGGGATGGAAGAGGATCTTGACATTTGCAAAGGCATTGAGTAAATTCGCAGGGTTTATTTGCACCTTTTTGCGGCAACTTGGGACGGGTCTTTTGTGCTTTGGAACAGCCCCTTTGGGCCTTGGATTTATGGTTGCCTTGGGACGCGTGAAGTTTAAATCGGTGATCCCGGAGAGGGAGTAGAGGAGTACTATTAGGGCATGTCCAAAAAGCGAATAACCTTCATCGTCATACCATCTAAAAACGACCAGGTGAGAGAATACCATTTTTCCCACCTGGTCCCCTGGATCGCCGGTTTTTTGTGTCTGGCTTTTATTGGCGCCTCCACCTACTATACCCTTGGGTATTATCAGCGCGAGGATCAGCAGTATGCCCTCGATTTGCTGCGCTTGGAAAATGCAGAATTGCTGGGCAGGGTAGACGTGACCAAAAAGCTCGTCGCGCAACTGGGTGAAACCATGGAAGATCTAGAAGAGGTGGATGAAAAGCTGAGGGCCTGGCACGAGATGGAACCGCTTGCTGAAGAGGAGCGCTTTCCCGGGGTCGGAGGAGCGGAGATCTTGCCCGGTCTCGGGTCTTCTACACTGCCCCCGGCCAAGCGCAAGATGCTGGAAAAGCTGAATGTAAAAATTGAGCGTTTGCAGCGGGAGGCCAAATATCAGGAAGAAAGTTTCAGGCGCATCACTAAAAAATTTCTGGCAAGTGGCGATAGCCTGCGCCACATTCCCACCATTTTTCCCTTTCCCAGGGAGCAGGCCTGGAGATCTTCATCTTTCGGTGACCGCACAGATCCCTTTACGGGCCGGAGGGCAAAGCATACGGGAATTGATTTTGCCGGCCGTAAGGGCACTCCGATTCTGGCCACGGCGGATGGCATTGTCACGCTTGCCTATCGCGATCGCCGGCTGGGGAATGTCATCGTCATCGAGCACGATATCGTCAGCCAGGACGAGAACGGCGAAGAATACAGGAAGGAAGGGATATATCGCACCGAGTATGGCCATTTAGAGAAGATGCTGGTAAAAAAAGGTGGCCGGGTGAAGCGGGGGGACCAGATCGGAACTATGGGCAACACCGGCCGTTCGACAGGCCCCCACCTTCACTATTCGGTGCGCTATCAGGATCGCACCAGAGGGGGCTATAAAGGTTATATCGATCCCGAACTTTTTTTGCTGGATATTCAGCCGCGCGACAAAAATGTGGCCGGCTGGTTGCGCTCAGAAGGCTGAACTCTTCTCTCCTCAGTCACACGACAATTTTTTTAAACTCCAGCCGGCCTGCAAAATCAGTAGGCCGGCTTTTCAATACAGGCGGGATATGCAGGAAATCATCAACGGGAAAGTAGCTGCATTGATTGACGATACCACTCTGGTGTTGAACGTCGGCTTTCACGAAGGAGTACGGGAGGGCATGACCTTTGTGATCTTTGCCGAATATCAGGAAATACTGGATCCGGATAGTGGTGAACCCCTGGGCAAGTGGGAGATGGTAAAAGCCCGGGTAGTGGTTGATCACGTGCAAGAGCGGATGTGTACAGTGCGTTCGGCCCTGGTGAGTGAAGAGGACAGGCCGGGCACTTTGAGCGCGATGATGGTTCAACACTCCTTTGGTCAATATGGCCAGCAGAACGCGGAACGCGAATCTCTGGACATAAGTTCCAGGGATTCGCGCGGGCGGCCCCAGCTCCAGCCCATAGCTTTGGGGGATGGGGCGCGCTCGGTGGAGCGGCGGGAAGATGGGCAAAATGCAGTTCCTGAAACGGACGATGAAAAGCCTAGCCAGGCTGCTGGTCCGGCCCACCAAGAAGCTGCAGAAGAGGGGAAGAAGGGTGAGGGGCCTGACGCCTAAATGCACCCAGATGCCCGGCAATAAAAATAGGCACCGGTTGGGGGTGCTCATCTGGTTTTTGTGTCCGCTCTTAGGTTGCGCCTACTATTCCACTTCATCCGGGCTGATCGGGGGGATTCGCAGCGTCGCTATTCCCGTGGCTGAAAATGAGACCTCGGAGTTTGGTGTTGCCGAGTTGATGACGGAGCGAATCGAAGACGCTTTTACCCGCGACGGCCAGTTGCGGGTGGTTGATGAGGAGAGTGCAGATGCCCTTTTATTATTGCGCATCATCGCCCTGGACGATGCGCCCTTTACCTACACTGCTTCCGAGGAAACCCAGCAGTACCGTTTCAAGGTATTGACTGCCGTGGAGCTGCAGAAGGCGGAAGACGGTGAAAACCTACTGCAATTGGACGAGCTGGAAGGTTGGGGAATCTACGATGCAAGCCTGGCGGATGAAGTGGGGCGCGATAAAGCAGTGGCAGCGGCACTGGATATGATAATTGAGGAAATCGTCGATCGCACCACCGCCAGCTGGTAGATGGCGCCGGCGGGGCCAGTCGTTTTTATGCCGCAGGTTTTTCTGGATCGCGTCCTAGCGCTAAGAGCAGCAGGATGAGGGCGGAAAGGCCGGCCAGCAGGCCGACGAAGGAGGGATAGAACAGGGTCGTGCCCAAATAGCCAAAGAGCGCAGCTGTGGACATAGTTGCCAGAGCATAGGGTATCTGGGTGCGGACGTGGGCCCTGTGATCGCAGGAGGTGGCAATGCTGGAGAGCACCGTGGTGTCGCTGATCGGCGAGCAGTGGTCGCCAAATATGGCTCCGTCCAGCACGGCTGCCGCAGCCACGACCACCAGTGGCAAACCTCCTATTTCAAAAGCCAGCGGGAGCATGGTCGGCAGGAGAAGGGCCATGGTTGTCCACGAGGTGCCGATTGAAAATGCCACGATGGCGGCCAGGAGAAATACCAGGACCGGCAGTATCGCCGGTGCCAGCAGGTCGGACAGGGATGCAATTAGATAGGCGGAAGTGCCCACTGCCGTGCAGGTTTCTTTGATGGCCCAGGCCAGGACCAGAATAATCAGCGCATAATAGAAATTTCTAATGGCTCTGGTCCATACTTTAAAAATTTGCCAGGGGCTGAAAAACCGTTTGCCGGTGGCTGAATCCCGACGTGTCAAGGCAAGCAAAAATGCCAGTGCAGATCCTGCCAAAGAAGCGAGAAACATCACCTTGGCACTGTCCGCATTGGAGAGTACGACCATCCAGTAGGAGCGGCTGAAAAGGCCGTGTTGCTGGCGTGCGGTGTCGGCCTGCTCGTGGGTCCATACATCCAGATGCATGCCTAGAAGAACAGAGAAAACGACCACTCCGACCGGTACTGCCGCCGTGCTCCAGTGGGCTCGCAGGCCCGCGGGCGGATCGATTCGATCGCGTTCGTTCCCACTCATGGGCCGAGCTTCTGGTGCCAGCACCTGGCCGCGTTGCGAAGCGCGTTGTTCGGCCCGCAGCATGGGGCCGAAGTCGCGCTGCAGAATAGTGGATAGGGCTACGAAACACAGAGTCAAGATACAGTAGAAGCGCAAGGGCAAAGCGCGAAAGAAGAGCTCGTATCCGGATATGCCTTCTCCAACCTGACGCATTACATCGTCAAAAAGTCCGACCTCGTAACCGATCCAGGTGCTGACGACGGCCAGTCCCGCCACCGGTGCCGCCGTCGAATCTACCAAATAAGCAAGTTTTTCCCGCGCAATTCCGAAGCGATCCGCGATGGGCCGCATGGTCGTACCTACCACCATGGTATTGGCATAGTCGTCGAAGAATATAGCCAGTCCCATCAGAAAGGTAGCCAGGCGGGTGGAGCGTGCCCCCGCCGCCCTTTTGACCAGCAATTCGGCAATGCCCTGGGTCCCTCCGGCCAGCGCGACGATTCTGGTCATGCCGATTAGGGAGGCGGTAAAGCCAAGGATATAAAACTGGAAAGAATTGACCAGGGGATTCCAGAAAAAATCCAGCATTGCGTGTCGCAGGGCTTCCCAGGGCAGGGCGTACAGGGGGGTAGAGGCGGGCAAGCTCAGCAGGGCACCGCCGAGGATGGCGATGACGAGTCCCACGATCAGCTGACCGGTAGATACGGCAACGAGAATGGCGGCGATCGGCGGGAACAGGCTCCAGCCGTCGAGATTCCCTCGTGCGGGCAGGATCAGGGCAGCCAGGGCGGCCAGGGCCAGGGCCAGGACAAGCCGGAAAAGAGAGTGGATCATCGACGCTTTAGTCTTGCTAGTTTAGGGCTTGCACTTCGGTTCCGGGGACCGTGGACATCTGCAACTTGAGGGCGAGCAAGCACATCATGGCGCCGAGAAACCAGATGACCGTCAAGCCCCGGACGGATTTTGTCCACTTTCGCCTTTCGGACGCCAGGCCGCTATGATGGACCGGGAAGCCGCGATGGGAATCGCGCTGCCTTAGGGCTGCAGATTTTCGCGGCTGGGTGAAGGGGCTCGTCCCCCAACTTAAAAGATTCTTTTACTATGAAGACCTAATAAAGAGGGCCTTATTTCGGGTGTTGGCGGTCTATGGGCTGGTCAGTCGTCCAGGCCGAGGTTGTAGAGCATATTCGTGATCTTCCAGGAGCCACTGCTCCGACTCATAGTCCACAGGACGTAGCGATCACGCTCGTGGGTGACGGGACCGATTTCTCCGTAAGCGGTGGAGACGCGTTCGGAGGTTACAGCCAGTGCCTCCTGGCCATTTGCCCCCACCGTAGCGTAGAGAATTTCGCGATTTATTTTATAGAGGGTATTACCCAGTCTTTTATTGAGCCACTTTTCCATTTCCAGGGCGTTGTTGAAGAGGATGGACCAGCTGGCCGGGCGGTGTTTGTCCTTACCATCATAGCCAATAAACTCTTCATCGAAGAGCCCAATGATAGATGTCGGGCTACCATCTTCCCAGCCAGCTTTTTCCCGTTCTAGCAATTTTTTTATTTCGGGGGCCTCGGCGGAGGGCTGACTGGCTCCGTCCAGGGAATCTCCCAGGGACTGGACGATAGCAGTTGCGAGCCAAGCCTCTTCAATCTTCCTAAAAATCCACAAGCGCTGGGAATTCAATTCTCGAATTGTGCCGTTCTGGCGGTCTATGACCTGACCCGAATCAATGGTAGTGACAATGGCTTTTTTATCGCCGACCAGTATATGCGGTACGGTGCGGATGAAGTCAAAGCGGTTGGTCTTGAGATTTGTTTCATGGGCGGCGGCGAATGTTTCCTTATTTTCATGAAGCAGGGACCAGCCACGGGGATCTCCCGTATTGTTGCCGGCGTAAACTACAAAGTTGTCGGCGTAGCCAGAGAGGGCTAGATCCAGGTGTTCAATGCCGCGTCGCATAGCGAAGCGATCGTTGTTGAGAACCTGGCGTATGAGGAGGGTTTCAGGCGTATCGGCAGCATGGATGACTTTGCTAGCCACAATGGCCAGGAGTAGGCAGAAGCCGAGCGATTTGTTCATGAATGATTCCTTAGTTTCGAGAGTCTATGAAGCAATTTTAGGCAATCTGGGAGAATTTGGCTGGCAAACTATTCAGCGCAAATTATCGCCGGATTTCGGGTCGCTTAACCCTGGCCGAGTTGGAGCAAAGCCCATTCGGCATAATAGGCGACGGTATCATCTTCATCTTCGAGCAATTGGTGCAGGCGTTCGCGGCTTGCGGGCGAACGTAAGGTACCCAGTGCGATTATCGCGTTCCACCGCACTTGGGCAATATCATCCCCCGTGGCTTTCATCAGAGCCGGAAGAGCTATCTCGACGTGGGCCAGGCCCAGTACCTGGGCGGCGCCGGAGCGGGCGAGGGGATTGTCGTGTCGGAGCGCCTCAATAAGTTTATCTTCCACCGCCGCCGAGTTATTCTGGACTTCGACGAGATATTTTACGGCATTGGCACGCAAGCTCGGATCCTGGTCCTCCAGGGCCGAAAAGAGGAAGTTAATGCCTTCTGACTGGGACATGTCAGCCAGTGAAGTAGCGGCTTTAAAACACACCGCATTACTCTCATCTTCAAGGAGGGCAATCAGATTGTCGCGCACGTCGGGAGCATTGATTTTGCCCAGCGCACGGGCCGAGTGTCCGCGCAATTCGGGGTCTTCGTGATCGAGTTGTTTGAGCAATTGTACTTTGACATTTTCAAGTATGGTCTTTGCCCGCGCTTGGTGGGGACCTTCCAGAGTGGCGATATCGACGAGCAGAGGGACGCCGAAATAATTGGCCCCTTCCAACCCCTCCAGGGCCAAATTCGCCAGTTCTGGGGTGCCGTCGTCGATGTATGCCCGGACCTTTGAAGCGATGCGCTCTTCGTCCATCTTGACGAGGGCGATAGCCAGTTCGAGGCGGATGTTGGGGGCTTCGTCCTCTGCCGGATCTTTGTCCAACTCCTTCTTCATGGCATCGACGCTGGCCTGGTTAAAGCCTATTTCACCCACGGCCCGGATAGCTGCCAGGCGCTCGTTATCCGTAAAAGAAGAGCTAATTGTACCCACCAGAGCGGCGGACGCGGCCCTGGGTTTAATCTTGCCCAGAGCCCTGGCGCTGCCGGTGCGAATTTTTTCTATTTCATCGCGGTATTCGCGATAGTTTTCGCCCGTGTAGTATCCCGCCGCGATATGGGCAATCAACTGGCGGGCGGCGGGTCGCCCGATGACGATGAGTTCATCGACGGCCTGATTCCAGGCGGTGGAGCCGATTTCATTGGCAGCTAATTGTTCGATCAGGCCTTCCACCTGCTGCTCGGTAGTGCTGCAGGCGGCGAGAGTTGCTGCGAAGATCAAGGGGTACGAAAGGCGGTAAATGGTATTTTTCATATGGGCTTAGACTGGGGTTTGGAGGGCTTGGTGCGAGTAATTGCTAAACTTTAGGCTATAAAAATGGCCGCAGCTTATGGAATGGCTGCTAATTTAAAAGGTAAAGGAACATAAATCAACACTTTAATTTAAAGATTGGTGCTGGAGCTAAATAAATTTTTTCGGGGTTTTATCGTCCAGGAAAGTTTTTTTGTCGGTTGAAGGCAATATTTTTCCCCTCCCGAGAAGCGAATTGTACATTCATTTGGTTTGGGCTTTTAAAAAAAGCTGGGCCGAAGTCCATTGCACCGTTTTTTGGGCCAGTTCGCGTTCGAAGAGTTTGCGGATATGGCCCAATTCATCGTTGCTGAGTTGTCGCTGCAGGTATTCTGCATAGGTGCGGTTTTGCTGGCCACCGGGGTTGAACCAGTGGTCCAGTTGCTGGGGGGTGATGCGGCGGAGGGTGGTGTAGGTCTCGCTCTGCAGCTGAATATTGGCGAAACCTGCGGCGGTGAATTGGGACTGCAGATCTTCTGCCGTCCAGTTGACCAGCGGGTTTTTTCGGTCCGAGTAAATGGCTTCTTCAGCGGCCACCAGGCGCTGCCCAAGATCGGCGTCGAGACTGCTCAAATCCACCAGCTGGTGCAGGCGCTGGGCTTGTCTGGGCACAGCATCCACCAGGCTGATCCGAGCGCTGGGGCTCAGCAAAGGGGGCAGGGCGTGGACGACTTCCGCTTTGTCATCGCACGCGCCGAGGGCATTGCGTCCGATGATGGCGTCGAAGCGCATGTCTTTTTCGCGTTCTGCTATCAATCTGTCCAGGCTGGCCAGGGGACCATGGATAAGGGTAGGGCGTTCGATTTCGGGCAGGTTGGTGGACATTTCCCCCAGCGCTACGGCGCTGGCTTTGTCTGCCGTTCGGGCCCAGACTCCTCCCTCGGGCACCTGGCGCAAAGCCTCCCAGGTCAACAAGCCGGTGCCGGCATGCAGATCCAGAACCAGGTGATGGCGTTGCAAGTCCAGGTTCTGAAAGAGACGCTGACGGATTGCGTCGAGGTGATCGCTTATTTCGCTGGTGGCGCGCTGGAACCACAGGTCGCGGGTTCGGTCCGGGGGGGAAAAGGTCAGGATTTCGGGCACGGGAGATTGGCTTTCGACCATTGCCGTCAACTGCAGTTCGCGGCGGCGGCGAACCTGAGTGGCCAGGGATTTTTCGTAGCCCAGGTCGGAGGGAGTGTAGAACAGGCGGCCCTGCAAACTGGCCGGCAGATACTGCTGGGCCACCCAGTGGTCCCGGTAGGCATGGGGATAGAGATAATTGGCTCCGTGACCAAAGCCTTCACTATCGCGGCTGGCGTCCTTGAGGTGGTTGGGGACCTCGGGCTCCCGCTCGCCTTCGATGGCGGCAAGGGCATCAAAAAAGGCCATGACGGAATTGCTCTTGGGAGCCGTGGCCAGGTAGAGTGCAGCCTGGGCCAGGGGAAAGCGGCCTTCGGGCAGACCTACCCGATCAAAGGCTTCTGCCGCGGCGGTGACTACCTGCAGGGCCTGGGGGTCGGCCAGGCCAATATCTTCGCTGGCAAAGATCAGCATGCGGCGGAAAATAAACTGGGGATCTTCACCGGCGTAGACCATGCGCGCCAGCCAGTACATGGCCGCATCCGGATCAGAGCCGCGCATGGACTTTATGAAGGCGCTGATTGTATCGAAGTGGTAGTCCCCCTCTTTGTCGTAGAGCAGTGCCCGGTGCTGGATGGACTCTTCGGCGACTTCCAGAGAAACTTCGATGTTTTTCTGTGCCTCGGGCGGCGTGGTTTCAATGGCCAGTTCTAGGGCATTGAGCAGGGCCCTGGCATCGCCGTTGGCCACGTTGACCAGGTGGTCGAGGGCTTCCTCGTGCAGATCAACGGTCAGTTTTTCGTAGCCGCGCAGATCGTCCAGAGCCTGGCGGGCGATCCGCCGCAGACAAGTCTCGTCTAGAGATTGGAGCTGGAAGACGCGGCTGCGCGAAAGCAGCGGCCGATTGACCGAGAAATAGGGGTTTTCAGTAGTGGCGCCGATGAGGATGACGGTGCCGTTTTCGACCCAGGGTAGGAGGGCGTCTTGCTGGGCTTTGTTAAAGCGATGGACCTCGTCGATAAAGAGGATGGTTCGCTGGCTGTGAAGTTTGCGCCGCTCCTGGGCTTCGTCGATGGCATGGCGGATTTCGGCAACGCCGGCCAGTACTGCATTGATGGTGATAAAATGGGAGCGGGTGGTATTGGCGATAACGCTGGCCAGAGTGGTTTTACCGGTGCCCGGCGGGCCATAGAAAATCAGCGATGACAGCTGGTCTGCCTGGATGGCTCGACGCAACAGTCGGCCGGGGCCAAGGATGTGATCCTGGCCGATGAATTCTTCTAGGGTACGCGGTCGCAGCCGTGCGGCCAGGGGTTGTTCGCGTTCGATCTGTGCTTGCAGTCCGGCTTCAAAAAGGTCCATTTCACTGCTCCTGGGATAATTCGTCCCACGCGTTTTGAAATGGCCACTGAAATAACAAATACATCCCCCCTATGGCTAATAATGGACCAGGGGAACAGGCAGAGGGGGTTCTTCGAGGGGGTAAAGCCAATGGTTCAACCGATTTGCAGGCCCGGTAGCGGTTGTTGCCAATAGCGTGTTGCAAAGATGCAATTAAAACTTCATTTACTCTTGTTTTTTTCATATTCTAAGGGGTAAGAAAAAATGCTGTTAAGAGAATTTTTGGGAAAAGTATTGTATAAAGTATATCTATCCTTTATCAATAGCGTAAGGCGAAAGAATAAGCATCCGGGAGAAAAACCCTGAATGGGCCCTTTGTCCACAGGTAAAGTTGGAGACTGAGAAATGAGTTTTTGCTGGAGGTGTTTTATCTATATTTTTCGCTCGCTTGCAGTGGCGTGCAGGGCCCACTTTAAGTCCGGGGCCGCAAGGTCGTGTTGCTGCACAGTGGTGGCAATCCTGGTTGGAACAGGGGTTGGAGCCCAGGACATCCCCAGCGATTATGCCGACTATAGTCTGCAGGAGTTGCTACAGACCAAAGTCAAATTAGCTGCGCGAAAAGCGGAGACAGTCGCGGCCTCGCCGGCAGCGGTTTTTTTGCTCACCAGGGACGATATCCGCCGTTTGGGGATAACCAGTATCGCCGATGCCCTGCGCTTAGTGCCCGGTTTTCAGGTAGCCCGCATCGACGGCAATAAATGGGCTATCAGTGCGCGCGGGTTCAATGGCCGCTTTGCCAGCAAACTGCTGGTCCAGATCGATGGACGAAGCGTGTACACGCCCTTGTTTTCCGGGGTTTACTGGGAGGCCCAGGACGTATTGCTGGAAGATGTGGAGCGCATAGAGGTGATCCGGGGGCCCGGCGCCACGCTGTGGGGGAGCAATGCGGTCAATGGTGTCATAAATGTAGTTACCAGAAAAGCGCGGGAAACACAGGGCGGTCGAATAAGTGCAGGTAGTGGAACTGAAGAAAGGAGTTCGGGGGCTTTGCGCTATGGGGGCAGAATCGGCGACAATGCTTATTACCGCCTCTTTGGAAAGTACTTCAAAAGGGATGCGTTGGTGGATTCTGCTGGCAATGCCACCAGGGATGGTTGGGATGCCCTGCGCGGCGGTTTCCGCTTGGATTGGGAAAAGACAGAGGCCAGCAATTTAATCCTGTTGGGCGATTTCTACGATAGCAATCTTTCCCAGACTATCTCCATTCCCCGACCGGAGGAGCCATTTTTCCAAACTTCAAAAGACGATGCTAGGTTGTCGGGCGGAAGTTTATTGGGGCGCTGGGAGCGCAGGTTTTCCTCTACTTCCAATTTGGCCCTGCAACTGTACTACGATTACACCAAACGGCGGGATCTACCCCTTCGAGAGATCCGCAATACATTCGACATCGACTTTCAGCACCACTTCGGGTTAGGCCTCAAACAAGAGATTGTGTGGGGTGGTGGCTACCGTTTTATGCAGGATGACCTAAGGGATTCTTTTTATGTCTCATTTAATCCGGATGGGCGCAAGTACCATCAATTAAGTGGGTTTGTGCAGGACGAAGTGGCACTGGTAGAGGAACGGCTGCGTTTTATTGCCGGGATCAAGATCGAACACCAGGGGTTTAGCGGATTTGAAGTACAGCCCAGCACCCGATTAATCTGGCAACTCGACGAGCGGCATACGCTGTGGGGTGCCTTTGCTCGGGCCACCAGTACCCCTTCCCGGGCGGACAATGATTTTCGCCTTATTTCCGGATTGATTCCCCCCCAGTCACAGACCGAGGGGCTGGATCCTTCCTTTTTGGCCATTCAGGGCAATCGGGATCTGGAGTCCGAAAAGCTGCGCGCCTTTGAATTGGGCTATCGCTTTACCCCCGTGGGGGGAATTTGGTTGGATTTGGCAACATTTTACAACACTTACCGCGATCTGACAGACCTCAAACAAGATGCCCCAGTGCAGGAGTTTAGGCCACCGCATATCATTATTCCGCTCGTGATGAGCAGCGTCGGGGAAGGCGCGGTGTATGGCTTCGAGTTGGCGGGGCGCTGGCAGATTGTAAATCGATGGGGTCTTTATGGCACATACACCTATTTAAATCTCCACCTTGAGGATAGCCGAATTTATCTCGAAGGAGTAAATCCCTCACAGCAGGCCTCTCTCTACTCCAGGGCGAATTTGCCAGGGGGGTGGGAATTGGACTGGGGATTGCGTTATGTAGGCGCGCTTGCAGACTTGGCTGTGCCAGAATATTTGGAACTGGATGGGCGTTTGGGGTGGCGGATGAGTGAAAGATTTGCAGTGTCAATTGGAGGGCAAAACCTGCTTGCCGACCACCATGCCGAGTTCAGGCCCCGGTTTATAGATACTCAGCCTGCAGAAGTAGAACGCTGTGGATATCTAAGAATGGTCTGGCATTTATTTTAATGAACTGCGCGTTGATGATTTCGCACAATAACATTAAGAAGCTAGGGCAAAAATGCTCGATCCTCGTGGCCCTGTGCCTTCTGGGCGGTGCGCCTGGAGCTAGCCGGGGGGAATTGCCTTCTGAATATCAGATCAAAGGGGCTTTCCTCTATAAATTTGCCACCTTTGTCGAGTGGCCCAAAGCATCTTTTGCAGACTCTAAAGAACCGGTAGTCATTGGCATTCTGGGCAGGGATCCCTTTGGGACCATGTTGGACCAGATCGTCCTGGGGAAAACCGTTAGGGGCAGAAAGATGGAGATCAAGCGCCTCGATAAGGTAGAAGGTATGGAGCCTTGTCACATTCTCTTCATCAGTTCGTCCAAAAAAAGACAGCTGGCAAAGATCTTTAACCAGCTGGAAGATGCCAGTGTGCTGACCGTGGGGGAGATGGAGTGGTTTGCACGGGATGGGGGGATGCTTGGTCTGGTCATAAAAGATGAAAGAGTACAGTTCGAAATCAATCCAGGGCGGGCCGAGCGCTCCGGTTTAAAGATTAGCTCCGACCTGCTCAAATTGGCGAAAATTGTCGACCCCAGGGGAACTCCTTGATATGCGCCTCATCAAAGATTTATCCCTCAAGTCGAAATTGTTGCTGGTCATCATGGTGACCAGCAGTATTGCTTTGCTATTGGCCTGTGTGGCTTTTATTGCTTTTGATTGGATAAGTTCAGAAAAAGCCATGGTGCGCCAGCATCAGGTGCTGGCAAAAGTAGTGGGTGAGAATTGCACTGCAGCGCTTTTTTTTGGCGATGCGCAAGCCGCCGAAAGGACATTGCGGGCATTGCGGGCTGAGCCGAGCGTGGTCGCAGCCGGTGTTTTCAGTGCGGAGGGCGATTTGTTTGCCAGCTATCACCGCCCCGATGAGGTATTTGAAATGCCCGCTTTGCGTCCGGACAGCCACTACTTCGACGGCGAGTATTTGCGGCTTTTCCAGCACATCCATCGCGAGGGTGAAAAAGTCGGTACGGTCTATCTTCAATCGGACCTGGAGGAGTTGAATGCCCGCCTGCAGCGCTATGCGGGCATCGTGGCCTTTTTCGTCTTGGGATCATTTGTAGTAGCTCTGGTCGTCGCCGGATTTTTGCAGCGTCTAATTTCTCAGCCCATCCTGGATCTGGCCCGGGCGGCCCGGCAGGTGAGTGCTCAAAAGGACTATTCGGTGCGAGTCGAAGGCAAAAGACGGGACGAGGTGGGAAACCTGATTGAGGGATTTAATGAAATGCTTGCCCAGATTCAGGATCGATCTTTGGCGCTGCGGGAAAGCGAGGAGCGCTTTCGGTTGGTAGTTGAAAACTTGTGGGAGGGGGTACTGCTCACCGACGAGAACGATATCGTTCTCTACATATCGCCTCGTCTGGTCCAACTCACCGGTTATAGCGCGGAGGAAATGATGGGCAAGCCAGCCTATAAATTTCTCCTGCCCCCAGATAAGTGGCCCATCCTGGACAAGCGCAACAAACAGCGAATAGAAGGTGAGACCGAGCGCTATGAAATGGAACTGCAGCGCCAAGACGGGACTTTGCTATGGAGCGAAATATACGCCACTCCCTATCGCAATTCGAGCGGACAAATTATAGGCACGCTGGGGGCGATAGCCGATATAAGCGAGCGCAAACAGGCAGAGGAGGCCAAGGTCGTTGCGGAACGAGAGTTGGAAGAACAACAGGCACTGGCAATGCGTTCAGATCGGCTGCGCTCCCTGGGAGAGATGGCCGCCGGCATTGCCCATGAACTGAATCAACCCCTGGTTGGCGTGAGAGGCCTGGCCGAACATATTCTCATCGGTATCGAGCGCGGTTGGGAGCTACCTGAGGAAAAGCTGCGCGACCGCGCCCAGCGCATTGTCGAGCAAGCCGACCGCATGGTGCATATTATCGAACACGTGCGCATGTTCGCTCGCGAGGCCGGCAAAGCCGAATTGGTGCCTGTCCAGGTTAACGATGTGGTGCATTCGAGTTTGGAGATGCTCGAGGCTCAATTCCGGTCCCATGGGATTGAAATGGAAACCGATTTGACAGAGAGTCTGCCCTTGATAGCCGCCAACCCCTTCTCGCTGGAGGAGGTTTTACTCAACTTGCTTAGCAATGCCAGAGATGCGGTAGAAGAAGGGCCGCAGGAAGTCGCGGGCAGGGTGTGGGTCCGCACTGAGAGCAATGTCGTACTGGGGGAAAAACAGGTGCAAATCGAAGTCGGCGATTCGGGTGGGGGCATTCCCAAAGAAATCATCGATAAGGTCTTTGATCCATTCTTTACCACAAAAGATCCGGATAAGGGGACCGGTTTGGGGTTGGCCGTTGCAAAGGCCATAGTCGAGGAATTCAATGGCGCATTTGAAATTCAGTCAAGGGTGGGGGAGGGCACCACAGTGAGGCTGGAATTTCCGGTTGGCGATCAAGTTGCAATGGCGCAAAGGTGAATTCGCTTTTGGGATTGAAATTCTAATTGCCCAAAGCACATTTTGTTTTGGTAGCTGGAATCTTGAAAAGTCATCCGGAAAATGGTGAATCGGCAGGTTTTACGAAGGTGGCGAGAAATTAAAGGGGATCTTTAAGAGCTAGCACTAAACCGCAATTTTTTTGCGGCCAGCATTGGCGTTTTAGAGGGGGTCGGCAATAACGAGGTGAAAGATGAAAATATTACTGGTCGACGACGAAAAATCTATTTTGCAGGTAATCGGTGATTTCCTCAGTGACTGTGGTTATGATGTCATCCTTGCTGGCGATGGTAGCGAAGCCCTCCAAAGACTGGAAGAACTGG
>MDTE01092602.1_pt1 | contig 18633 bp, 12 predicted proteins | sample 811231 | NCBI WGS metagenome assembly MDTE01 (sample SAMN05326651, study PRJNA326480) | marine metagenome | isolation source: seawater | place: Indian Ocean: Red Sea | collected 2010 | reverse complement strand
GCGTGCGTGCGCTGATTCTCCTATGGTGATGCAGGCGGCGAGTCGCATCTGGCGCTGGATACCTGCGTTTGTTGGATCGCGGTTGATGGAATCGCGTGGGATAACTACCCTCTGATTTCACAGAGCCAGTAGTAGCAACAGAACCGACGGAGTTGGTGCGGATACGATATGACGGGCCATGGACTCCTCGTACAAAAGAAACCCGAATCAAAGTTCGAGCACCTGGTCTCCGCCTGGACACATGCCGGTGTGCGACGCAACCTCACACGGGCCAAGTGCGTTCTCACACGCCGCCCAACCTCAGGCACGTATCTGCTGTGTCGGCCGCGAGGAGGCCTTAACGATACACTTTGTCGAATTGCAAAATGTATCCGTTATGCAACGCAGCACCAGCGCAAGCTGATCATTGACACCGAAAGATCGGGACTGAGAGCTTGTTTTTCAGAGTATTTTTGTCTGGCTGAACCCAGTTCTGCGATTGTGTTGCAGCTGGACCAGCAGATGCGTCAGACCCTGGCCGGGATGGAGACAGTTTATCCTCCGTGCCTGGAAAAACGTGGCCTGGATTATGAAGCAACGTTTTTGCAGTCCAAACAGCGCGTTGTGTTGGAAAGTACTGACTTGCCGCTTGCTTTTAACTTCAGGTCCAAATACGACAGTCGGCTGCTCGTTTACGAGCAAAGTGGTGGCGGCCGGGCATCGCTCCGTGCTTTGCCCTATTTGCGGTTCCAGCCGCGCATCACGCATGCCATCCAGACACGCCTGGCAGCACTGCCAGATAGCTACGTCGCTGTCCATGTTAGACACACGGATATGCGGTTAGATTACCGTGCCATGTTCACTGCAATGCGGGCGCTGGTAGAGGGTCAAGATCTGGTGGTGTGTACTGATTCCCTGGAAGTACTCGAATACGCGGAGAGTTATTTTCCGAACACGCGTGTGTTTTGTTTAGCACAACTGGATCCAGGAAATTTACCCTTGCATGATCGCCCTGGATTCACCAGTCGGGAAAGCAACATTGATTCACTGACCGATCTGGTGGCACTGGCAAGTGCCGAGGTGCTGGTCACCGGTTGCAACTGGCGCAAGCGGCATTACTCAGGGTTCTCGTACCTTGCAGCTTCCCTGCACCGTCGGCCGGGCTTACTCCAGTCCCTGTTGTTGACGTGAACTGAAATGATGTCAATGGAATGATGTGGCGGAGCGACGAGCGCTCCCGCTGTGGACTGAATTGTGTTACGTTGCCACGGGCACGTCGACATTTCCCCAGGTAGGGCCATGCAACAATTACTCTTCTGCCTGCTGCTCCTGGTGACGGTGGTATCCGGTACGACTGCTGCCGGAAAACGAACTGCAACAGACCCGCAACGCCGAGGTGCAAGCCGTGACGCTGCGGCGACACCTGCTGGTCCCGTGTCGCGGCGGCCCAACATCTTGTTTTGTATCTCCGATGATCAGAGTTACGCGCACGCCGGTGCCAACGGTGAAATGCAGGTCAAGACGCCCGCGTTTGATCGCATCGCTCGCGAGGGAATTCGTTTTAGTAGGGCGTTTTGCGATGCGCCCACCTGTGGACCTTCCCGGAGTGCCATCTTGACCGGCCAGCCGATCTGGCGATTGGAGGAAGCGGGAAATATTCACAGTACCTTGCCTGCCAGGTTTGCGACCTATACCGAGTGCCTGCAGGCTGCGGGTTACAACGTCGGTTTTACCGGCAAGGGCTGGAGTCCAGGACGACTTCAGCCGGGCGGGCGCACACTGAATCCGGCCGGCAAAGAATTTAATCGTAGAAGATTGCAGCCAGAATTCCGGAGCATGGCGAACAAGGACTACGCGGGTAACTTTGATGACTTCCTGGCGCAAGTTCCAGCCGATGCCCCGTTTTGTTTTTGGCTGGGAACGCATGAACCGCATCGCGGATACGACCAGGGTGCGGGGCGCCGGACAGGAAAAGATCCTGCCAGGGTCACTGTGCCGCCGATCTTTCCCGACCATGAGCGTGTCAGAAATGACATGCTCGATTATTTCGTGGAAATCGAGCATTTCGACAAGATGGTTGCCCGCGCCATCCGCTCTCTGGAAAAAGCCGGGCAACTGGAGCACACGATTGTCGTGGTAACGAGTGACCACGGCATGCCTTTCCCGCGCGCCAAAGCCAGCCTCTACGATGCGGGGACACATGTGCCGTTGGCGATTCGTTGGCCTGCAGGGATTACCGCTCCCGGACGCGTCTATGGTGGACTAGTCAACCTCAGCGCGCTGGCGCCGACCTTTTTGGACGTCGCCGGTGTCGAGATACCGGAAATGATGACCGCCGGCAGTCTGGTGGACGTCTTCGCCAACCAGTCGACCGTAAAACGCCGTCGTGCGTATATTGCCATGGAACGGCATGACGGTTGCCGCCAGGGGGGCAAAGGTTACCCCTGTCGCGCGGTGCGCACACGCGATTATCTCTACATCAAGAATTACGCACCCGATCGTTGGCCTGCGGGCCACCCGGATCGTGCGTTTTGCGCTCGGGATATTCCTTTTGGCGAAGTCGACTCTTCACCGACCAAACAATTGTTGATGGAGAATAAGGACCAGCGTGACTTTCGGCGGTTTTACGACCTGGCGTTTGCCAAGCGTCCTGCCGAGGAACTCTATGCTCTTGAGCAAGACCCTGGCCAGCTAGTGAACCTGGCTGGGAATCGTCAGTTTGAGCGGGTTCACCAGCAGCTGGCGGCGCAACTCCAGAAATACCTCGTCCAGACCAGAGATCCGCGGGCCCTCGGCCAGGATGCGCCCTGGGACTACTATCCCTACTACGGTCTGCGACGGAATCCGGACTGGCGGGTAGACCGCAAGCCGTCGCCTTGAGATGGCACAGTGATTGAGTACGGCGAGCTTGAGTACGGCGATCGACACCCTGTCACGTCCATCGGTGAGTTGCCTGGGAAATTGGCGTTGTCACCTGTGGGTACCGCGGGCTCATTCCTGCGCCCGTCCGTGGTGCGTGATTACCCGAGCAGCTCGTAGATCGGATCGGCGTGGTAGATCTGATGCGGACGATCGACGTCGTCCTTCCAGACCGCGGTCTGCGGGATGCCCAAGGCATGATAGAGCGTGGCCGCCATGTTTTCTGGCGTCTTGGGATCGGCAGCCGGATAACCGCCAATCGCGTCTGATGCGCCTACCACCGTTCCGCCACGAATACCGCCGCCGGCGAAGAACACACTTTGTACAGCGCCCCAGTGTCCGCGTCCCGGAGCCGGGAACGACTCGGCGCTGTGTTCCAGCTTGGGTGTACGCCCGAATTCTCCAGCCATCACGATCATTGTGCTTTCGAACAGGCCACTCGATTTCAAATCGTCTAACAGGGCGCTCAAGGCTCGGTCTGTCGGTGGGAAGAGCCGTTCTTTGAAGCGGAAAAACGAATTCCCATGGGTGTCCCACGTTTCGTTGTTGCCCAGGTTGACTTGGATCAGGGGGACGCCGGCGGCTGCGAGTCGATACGCCATCAGCATGGACCAACCGAAACTATTCGCTCCGTAACGTTCCTGAATCCGCGGCGCGGCATTTGTCACGTCGAAAGCGTCACGGACGCGGGGATTGGCCAGCATCGAAATCGCATTCTGACGCTCGCGGTCATATGACTGTACGCGGGCTGCTTCTTCCATCTGGCGCCGTTGATCGTCGAGCGTTGCCAACAGGCCCAACCGGCTCTGGAACCGGTCTCTTGTCAGCCCGGCCGCAAATTGCAGATTCGGTGCTTGATAAATCCGGTTATCTGCCTGTTCGGGTGGTTTCTTGGTGACATTGGGAAACGTGTACTGAGGATAGGCCCCGCGCCAGAACGGATCGCCGTAGGGTGAAGCTTCGATGAAGAACGGATCGCGACGCGATCCCATCTGGCCACCATAGGCACCCGGAATCACACCGCCAGACCAGTGAACCAGTCGCTCGGGCAGGACGATCGCAGGTGGGAGATTATTCCTGGGGACGGCAACGGCATCCCCGGCGACTGACATAATCGAAGGCCAATCCGTTGCCCGCGGCTGACGGTCTCCTTTGTATCCAGGTGGAGTTGTCGACCGCCCTGTCAGCATGAAGAAATGGCCGGTCGTGTGCGAGTTGGTCGGGTGTGTCAGTGAGCGCACGACGCCCCAGTCGTCACTGCGTTTGGCGAGTTCCGGGAGGTGCTCGCAGATTTGCATTCCTGGTGTGGCGGTGGAGATTGGCGTGAATTCGCCACGGACCCCATCCGGCGCTTGTGGCTTCAAATCAAAACTCTCGTGTTGCGATAGCCCACCGGACAGAAATATGTAAATACAGGTTTTTGCGCTACCAGCACCAGCGGCCAGCTGTTGTGTGTCGGCGGCCCGCAGCCCTTGGAGATGGTTGGTTCCCAGGCCGAGTAGGCCCAGCGCGCCGGCTTGTACGGCGGTACGCCGTGAAAGGACTGAGTGCTGCCAGGATGTAACGGATTGACGGTCCATAGAACTCTCCCGGATCTGAGTGGTTCAGCCAACAAGACCAGATTAGCAGATCCTCGCAGCGGTCGCCATATTTATGGGGCCTCGACCCCAGCCGCCAGCGGGCCGCGAATCACTGCGACCTCGCAGCCCATGTGAAGTGATAGCGGGCTTATTTCTGCGGTTGTTGCTGGACGCCTTCAATCGATTGCATCAACGCCCGGAGCGCCGCCACTTTCTGAGGAAACCTGGTGGCAAGATTGGTTTGTTCACCCAGGTCGGACTCCAAGTCGTAGAGTTCTTCGACCGGTGGCCGGTCATCTTCAATCGCGTAATTGTAGAAAAAAGGCTGGGCTTTGAGATATTTCCATTTTCCCTGCCGCACGCCGGCCCGGTCGAAATAAAAAGTGTCCCGGCCTGATTCACGTTGACCCAACAACAGTTCTGTTTGATCAATGCCATCCAGGCGACGATCTGACGGGATCTTGAAACCGCAGAGGGTGGCAAACGTCGGCAGCAAGTCAATGGTGGCGAATACCGCGTCGCTGATTCGTCCCGCAGGTACTTTACCGGGCCAGCGCACGATGCACGGCAGTCGATAACCCCCTTCATAGGGAGAACCTTTTCCGTTGCGCAGGGGTCCGGCTTGTCCCCAGAACACGGAGCCCTTGGGATGTCCCTGTTTGCGTGTTGTGTACTTCCGCTGGTTCCAGGGCCCGTTGTCACTGGTGTAGATCACCAGGGTGTTCTCGCGCAAGCCCAGTTCGTCGAGCGTGTCGAGCAGACGACCGGTCTCATAGTCGAACTCTTCGACGACATCTCCATACAGGCCACCAGCAGACTTGCCGCGAAAGCGATCCGAGGCATTGATAATGGTGTGCATCATCGTATGGGCGAGATACAGCAGAAATGGTTTGTCCGGGTCCCGTTTCTCTTGCAGATAGGAAATTGCCCGATTCGTATAGAGGGTGATCAACTCGCCCATTTGCCTGCTGCTACCTGCCGGTTCTTGATTCTCATGGAACGTGACCTGTCCGCCGTCGTTCGCTCCGAGTGGACCAAAGTAATAATCAAAACCCTGGGCATTCGGCATCCGCTTGAGGATCGGTTTGCGATTGGAGACGTCCCATTTTCCGATACAGGCGGTCTGGTAGCCTGTTTGGCGCATCAACTCGGCGAACGTGACTTCTGTTGCCGGCATACTCCAGCCCTTGCTGCGCAACGGATATCGGCCCGTTAGCAATGCTGAGCGCGAGGGGCCGCAGACGGTTTGCGCATAGAAGGAGGTAAAGCGTGTGCCCGCTGCGGCCAGCTGGTCAAGTCGCGGTGTTTTATTCTGGGAATTGCCGTAACAGGCCAGATCCGCGTAGCCCTGATCATCGGTAAACAGGATCAGAATATTTGGCTGTTCAGCCGCGCTCACACCGGCAGATACCAGGAGCCAGGAGTGGAGACAAACAACCAGTGTTAACGTGGGGCCGCGTTTCAAGTCGTGGATCACAAAGTCAGTTCCTGTTGTGCAGTGGGTGGGCAAAGATTGCGCATTTGCCACCGCCGATACGGGGATTACCGGGACCAAATCCACCGTTCCGATGCGCGAATTCGGTGGACCAGATCATGGGTATGCCTTCCCTCGTGAAACAGACACAGGGGTATTTTGCAGCGAATGGTTTGAAGTCGCCACCTGGCCGGCCCCATGATGCGTTCATCAGGATGTTGCCGTTGGCCAACTGAATGCAATCCGGACCATGAAATTCACGGATGGCAGTGTGCTTGATGAACCGCCGATTTTTGATAACGAATTGCGCTCTGGAAAAAGGTACGGGTTGGCAGGCAGGCTTGAGGAGACGAAAAGGAAATCACGATCGGCGGGACGAGAATTTGAGCGACTCCACTAGCCTGCCGCCAGAGGGGCTGACGGCAACAGGCTGGATTCATCCAGCGGGTGATGCAATGTCCGCGTCGCATGTTGGAATAAATCTTTCGGGAGCACGCCAGGCCCGGTCGTTGTGTGGCGTTTCCATTCTATCTATTCTGTTGCGGGTCGCCATTAACTGCGTGGACGGATTAGATCGTTGCCTGGTTCTGTCGGATTCCATATTCGGCAGATCACAGCGCCACCACGGTTGCCTGATCAATAGACGGATGGGAGTGCTGCGTGACGCTCAAAGACCGCATTGTGGAGACCTCCTGGGGAGACCTGGGACTCGGGGAACGAATCCGTCACTTGGAAGTGGAGGGGTATGTTGTGCTACCCGGACTGTTGTCCGCGGAACTTGTTGCGGAACTACGGGGGGCGCTTTCAGGGATACCGACCTGCGGCGCGGATTACACCGACAAGAAACAAGTTCACAACGACATTCAATGGGCTGGTGGTGCAATTACCGACTTGATCGCCCACCCACCTGCGATCGAGTTCTTGAGCCAGCTATTTGGCGATTTGCCTATTTTGATGACGTACGATTATTCACGCAGCGAGGCGGGCTGTCCGGCCATCAATCTACATTGTGATGGACAGCCTTGGGGTACTGCGATCTTTGGCGCGGAACAAAGCTGCCCTAAACTGATCCGGGTCCTTTACTACCTGCAGGATCTGACACCGACTGGCGCTCCGTTCCGCGTGGTACCTCGTTCGCATCTCAGTTTTCACAACGATGCCAACCCCTACTTGCGCTATAAGGAGCATCCCGAGCAAGCGATGGTTACCTGCCGCGCGGGTGATGCGGTGTTGATTTCACACAACGTAGTACACGGTAATTACGCCAATCATGGTGACTACCCCCGGGAGCTGCTGGGGCTGGCTTATCGGCCTACCTGGGCGGGACCTTGCGAAACGGTTGACCCCTGGCCAGCAGAACAGCTCGCGGCGGTTCCACCGCCGGTCCGCGAAATCCTCCGCGATCGCAACACTCGGACTTGGATGTACGATGCGCCGAATGTGCCCCCGAATCTGGCCAGCGTTGCCCCGGGGATCAATCCCAGCCGCTGGGATCGTGTCGAATGAACCGATCGTTGCGTGGCACATCGTTGTCTGGCAGTTTGTCCATACTTTCGAACGCGTTTCCTCGTAGAATGGTGACATGTACGGATTTCATCTAACACGCAGTAGCCTGCTTGCGGCATTGTTGCCGTTCATTGTGTTGCTGGGCGCTGCCGAAGTCGCGGCGCGCACGCCACGCCGCGCCGTTGATTACCTGACGCAGATCAAGCCACTGCTGGCAAGCAAATGTTATGCCTGCCACGGCGCGCTAAAGCAGCGTTCAGGGTTGCGTCTGGAAACCCGCGCATTGATGCTGCGGGGTGGCGATAGTGGTCGTGTGGTCGTACCCGGGAGAGCCGTCGACAGCGAGTTGCTGGGACGGATTACAGCAACGGGTGAGGGACGCATGCCACCTGCGTCGGATGGCTTGCCGTTAACCAAAGATGAAGTGGCACTGATTCGCGAGTGGATTGACCAGGGAGCGCTGGCACCCGACGAGCCGATCCCGTCTGACCCCCGAGAGCATTGGGCATTTCAGCCGATTATCCGCCCGTCAGTCCCCACACATACAGGTGTGGGATGGTCCCGGAATCCCATCGATTCTTTTCTCGCGCGCCGCCACCAGGATCAGAAGCTCACTCCGCAGCCAGCCGCGGCGCGCCTACTCCTGTTCCGCCGTCTCTACATCGACTTGATTGGGATTCCGCCTTCTGCCCAGGAAAGCGCTGCATTGGCGACCGACGTGTCGGTGGATTGGTACGAGCGGGCCGTAGCAAGACTTCTCAATGACCCGCGCCACGGCGAACGATGGGCTCGGCACTGGATGGACATCTGGAGGTACAGTGATTGGTGGGGACTCGGTTCTCAGCTCCGCAATAGCCAGAAGCATATTTGGCACTGGCGCGACTGGATTATCGAGTCACTGAACGATGACACGCCGTATGACGAGATGGTGCGACTGATGCTGGCAGCGGACGAATCGCATCCGAACGACCTGGGCAAACTGCGAGCGACCGGATTCCTGGCCCGCAATTATTTTCTATTTAATCGGCCTCAGTGGATGGAAGAGACGGTCGAGCATGTCAGTAAGGGCTTGCTGGGATTAACGATCAATTGTGCCAAGTGCCACGACCACAAATACGATCCGATTGCGCAAACAGATTTCTATCGCATGCGGGCATTTTTTGAACCGTATCATGTCCGGCTCGATGTGGTTCCTGGGGAACTGAACGTGGCCAAAGACGGGATTCCACGTGTGTTTGACGGCCTACCGGACGATCCGACCTATGTCTACATTCGTGGCGATGAAAAGAACCCTGATAAATCACGGGTGGTTCCGCCAGGTGTGCCCCGGATGTTCGATTTGGAGATGTCGAAAATCAAACCGGTTGCCCTCCCAGCGGAGGCCTGGCAGCCGGGCAGACGACCTTGGGTGGCCGCGGCTTACACCGAGGCGGCTCGAACTTCTCTGGCAGCTGCCGAAGCAGATTTGAAAACTGCCAACCAGCAGTTGGCTCAGGCAAAGAAGCTGGCGGTGGCCGCGACCAGACGGAAAGCCGCTTCCCCGTCGTCCGGGCAGGTCGAGTCGGTCGTGGAGGAGACGTTCACTGCGCTCAACAAGAAACGTTGGCGGCTTTTTGGTGGCCAGTGGGTACATCAGGCAGGGCAGCTTGAGCAACAGCGGGATGGCGCAAAGCGATCCGTATTACGGTTGATTGCCCGACCACCCCGTGACTTTGAAGTGACATTGCGTTTTACGATTCGCGGTGGCCGTCGGTGGCGGAGTGTGGGCGTTGGGTTTGATGCGGCCCCGGGGGATCCGACTCGTGATACCGATCCTGACTACCATGAACAAAATGTCTATGTCAGCGGGCACCAGACGCGTCCGAAAATACACGCTGCTTACAACGATGGAGGTCAGTGGCATTATCCATCTGCGCCGGCAGTGCGCGAGCTACCGATTCCCTTGAATCGTGCACATACGTTACGTGTCCGAGTGCGTGGAACGTTGATTAATGTCGCCCTCAATGGTCAATCTGTGATTGCCTGCCGCACGCCGCTGGCCCGCCGAGACGGCATGCTGCAGTTGACGACGTTTGATGCGGTTACTGTTTTTCATGAAGTCCGTGTTGTACCACTTCCTCCGGAGCAACGACTGCGGCCCCCAACTGCTGCTGGTCCGCAGGCAGTGTTGGCCACCACAGATGTTGCCGCGGCGACTTCCTTGCAGCAGCTTGCCCAGGCGAAAGTGGTGCAGGCCCGCGCCCATTTGGCCAGCACCGAACGGCGGGCGGCGGCGCTGCAAGCGGATCCACAGGAACGGCAGGCCACGCATGCCGCGGCAGTTGAAGCTGAAAGAGTGGCCACTGTGGCCACAGCTCGACACGCTGTGCTCGTTGCCAGAGGCGCAGTACTGAGCGCGACTGGCGACAAAAAGAAGGTTGCTGAAAAGGCGTTGCAGGCGGCGCAGAAGGCGTTGGCGAAGGCAGAGTCCACCGTTGGCGAGCAGATTCAACCAACAGACCCGTTGACACCTTTTGTAGGTGCGGTGTGGACACCGACTCGGTTTTTCCATTCGACCCGCGATGATCCTGCTGTCGACTTTCCGTCGCAGAGCACGGGTCGCCGCTCGGCGCTGGCCGGTTGGATTACCGACCGTCGCAACCCACTGGCGGCGCGGGTTGCGGTCAATCACATCTGGACGCGACATATGGGGCGACCGCTGGTGGCAACGGTGTTTGATTTTGGTCGTAAAGGGACCCCTCCGACGCATCCCCAATTGTTGGATTGGCTGGCTGCGGAGCTGATCGACCATCACTGGAGCATGAAACACTTGCACCAGCTGATCGTGACCTCGGCTGCCTACCGGATGAGCTCCTCTGCGGCTGGAGCGCAGGCGAATACTACGCGGGATCGTGATAACCGCTTCTGGTGGCGACGGATCCCCAGGCGGCTCGAATCACAAACGGTGCGTGACTCCATTCTGGCAATGGCAGGCACCCTGGATTTCGCGATCGGTGGACCGCCGGTAGCGCGTGCCCAGCAAGCTAAATCGCTGCGACGTAGTCTGTACTTCTTCCACTCGAATAACGAACGCAACACGTTTCTCACGACGTTCGACGAAGCGTCGGTCAAGGAGTGTTACCGCAGGGAAGAAAGTGTTGTTCCACAGCAGGCACTAGCCTTGACCAATAGTGGGCTTGTGCTGGACGCAGCACAGTTAATCGCGCAGCAACTTTCCGAGGATGGGAAGGATGAAGTGGAATTCATTCGCAACGCTTTCGCGACCCTCTTGGGAGTGACGGTGCAAGAATCCGAAATCACTGCGAGTCGCCGCGCACTGGACGAATGGAGCCGACTGGCTGGTGGCTCTTCCGCGCGGGCGCGGGCTCACTTCGTTTGGGCACTGATCAATCACAATGACTTTATTACTTTGCGTTAGACCGCTTGGGGATCGTGATGCACAATCGCCGTCATTTTCTTGCTGACATGGGTCTGGGGTGCGCGGGGTTGGCGCTTGCCGAGATGCTCCGGCGCGATGGCTTGAGTAACGATAACGCCTGGGTACCACCCGACGGTTCGCCGCATTTTGGGGCCCAGGCGAAGAGTGTGATTTGGCTGTTCATGAACGGTGGTGTGAGCCACATGGAAAGCTTTGATCCGAAGCCGATGCTCACGAAATACAGTGGCAAGACGATCTCAGAGACCCCGTTTGCCGCGGTCCAAGACCCGGGCAAGCTGGCCATTGAGCGACTGGTGGTACCCGATGGGAATGGCAACCAAAGAAACAAGCTCTATCCATTGCAGGTTGGTTTCAAGAAGCACGGCCAAAGTGGTATCGAAGTCAGCGATTGGTTTCCGCACATTGCGCACCATGTGGACAAATTAGCCATTGTGAGATCGATGTGGACGACAGACAGCAATCACGGCGCGCAGACACAATTTCACTCTGGCCGCCACCAGAACGACGGAGACTTTCCGACGCTCGGCGCGTGGATCCACTACGGGTTAGGATCGCTGAATGACAATCTACCGCAGTTTGTGTCGATCGGACCGCGTGAATACTGGAACAAACGTGACGGCCACTATCTGGGGCCGGCTCACGATGCCGTTCCGCTGCGCATTGACCCGCAGAACCCGCTCGATTTTAGTCGGCCCGAACGCCCATTTTCGGCAGATGAACAAAAGATCGGTAAACAGTTGATTCAACAGCTCAATGCTTTGCGCGCTGTTGAGTATCCGGGTGACGCTGCCTTGACGGCACGCATTGCGGCGTACGAACTGGCGTTCCGTATGCAGCGTTCGGTGCCTGAAGTTGTTGATTTTTCCACCGAGACTGCGGAAACTCAAAGCCTGTACGGGATCGACCAATCGCACTGCAAAGACTTTGGCATGCAGTTATTGGCGGCGCGGCGTCTGGTGGAGCGCGGAGTGCGGTTTATTCAAATCCAGCATGGCGCAGGTGGGGCCGGTCGCTGGGACGCCCACGGGGGATTGCGGAAGAATCACACGAACAACGCTTTGGCCGTCGATCAGCCTATTGCCGGCTTGCTGCATGATCTCGATCGGCGCGGCATGCTGGACGAAACACTGGTGTTGTTTGCCACTGAGTTTGGGCGCACACCTGGTTCGCAGGGCGCCGACGGACGAGACCATCATATCTTTGGCTTTACGGTGTGGTTGGCTGGTGGTGGGCTCAAGCGGGGTGTCGTGCACGGTGCGACCGATGAAATCGGCTTTCATGCCGTGGAGCAGCGCCACTACGTGACCGATATCCACGCCACCATTCTCCGCCAATTGGGTCTCGACTCCCGTCGGCTGGAGATTCCCGGTCGCAAGCGGTTAGAGATTGACCACGGCCATCCCATTACCGAGATCATTGCGTAAACAACCCTGGCCGGATACGCATTGAGATTGGCCCGTCCTGGTACCGCTCGTCGGATACCTTGATGTCTCCGCTGTCTGGGAGCTGGTCAACTTTTTCGTTGGTGATTCAAACCGCGATACAGTACAAGGAGGACTTCTCCTGGGGCTGTCTGGGAGAACAGATCGAGGGCCGCGTCGTCGTGGCGAAACGCTCACTGTGAGGAAAGGATGATCCTATGCGAAACGTCATCGTGACCTTATTGGTCTTGGTCGGGTCCGCTGTGGCCGGGCGGCTGCCAGCTGACGCAGAAGAGGTTGCCACGCGTGGATTTTCCTATGCCGGTTTTCAGCCATCGGAACACCCCTTTCAGCCGCCCGGCCAGCAGTACTGGGTGGCGGCCACGGGTGATGATACCAGTGCAGGGACCGCAGAACGGCCGTGGAAGACGCTGACGCATGCTGCCCAGACGATTCAAGGTGGTGATGTCGTGACGATCTTGCCTGGGTTTTATGTGTTCGACGGTCGGTTTGGACCTGCAGGTCCCAATCCGGACAAAAAGACCGTCTTTCGAGCAGCGGACATCTCGTTTCGCAGTGGCCGCGTGGTGATTTCGGCGGATGAGAAATTTACCAGTCCCACCTGGTCGTTGGCTGATAATGTGAGCATTCAAGGATTGTGGATCGGGGGTGACTACGCGAATGCGCACCGGCAAGGTGGGGGCAGCTACAGTTCGCGCCACAGCGAAATCGTTGGCTGTACGTTCTTTAACTCGGGCGGATTTGCCGGCGGGCCGGCGTACAACTGGTTGTTCCAGAACAACAGGATGGTGCATCAGGGGAAGGGAACACACGGACATAGCATGTACATGGCAGGTGGCATACGCCATGACCTGCCTTGGAACAGTCGCAACCTGCGTGTACTGGGCAACACGATCATTGCCGGTGAGGGCTATGCATTCCACTGCTGGCATTCACCTGTCAGTGCGACGATTGCTGGTAATTTTTGTTCGGGAAATTACTGGAGCATCGTATTGCAGGGCCCTAATCACTCCTGTCACCACAACGTGTTCTGGAAACCACGCGGCAATGTGGGAGGTGCGGACACGGAGGTCGTCGGTTTTAACGGCTGGTTACCAGCCCGGCTGCGGCGGTTCGATCATCTGATTTTTGGTTCCCCACATCCGGTTTGGCAGCGCAACATGCCGCCCATCCGCGCGCGACAACCGATCAAGCGTATTTACCTGCTCTATGACGCCAGAATTCAGGGTGTCCCCGACGATCAGCATTTCCTGCTCAGTGGCCAGCCGTGGACTGGGAAGCTCCAGCTTCCCACGAGCCGTGCGGAGGCCGCCGCTGTGCCGGCCGCGCTAGAGGTCGTCAGGCAACCTGACTTCTTTCCCCGCAGCGGCGAGGAAATTGATCATGCGATTGAGAAAATCAGCAACTACTTTCGAGAAACCAATCCCCGGCAGATCAGCCACGACCAGTCCGGGCTTCTCGAAAAGCTGTTCGAGGTTCTGGAAATTCAGTATCACACCACATCTGCAGATTACGCCTGTTTTCCACCGATGGCACAGGACAAGGACGACGGGACCTACGGAAAACATTGAGCGGTCTGCTGGGCAAGCACAGATCCTGGGCACCGTTCTCGTCCCAGCGGCCAGCGAGTGACGCGCAAGTACCGAGCATCCTGCGAACTCCAGCAGGCGATACCCGCTGCGGCGCGATTGTTCATCAGGGTTGTCCAGCCGGTCGATTGTCCCTTCGTTCCTGGACGGATGCGGTGCGGCATTACATTGATTTGTGCGGGGAATGAGCGACAATCAGCATGGCACTCGCCGGGTGGTGCGCATGTTCTTAACGTGATTGCCTGGTGATAGTGTGTGCGAGTTCGGATCGTTTTCATCCTGGATAGCAGTATGGATGCCTATTTCATTCGACGTGGGGAAAAAGTGCTCGGTCCAGGGACCCTGGCACAGGTGATGGCCGATTTTCGAGCGAACCGGCTGGCAGCGACCGATACGATTGCGGATTCCCAGTTGGGTCCCTGGGAGCCGGTCGGTGACTTCTGTGGTCGGCAGAACGCACTCGATCAACAAGGTCCAACAGATGCCAGTCACCGGGTACCACCTCAAGTGGTAGCTACCAGTCTGGTGGATTCCGAATCCAACCCGTTTGCCGCGCCTCCGGCCGCTACGGCTTCCGTGACCCCCACACCATCTGCCGAAGCCGACGCGACCGGCGGGTTGATTCCGTACAAGAACCCACACGCGTTGATCGCCTACTATCTCGGTATTGTCAGCGGATTGCCGTTGATCGGCTTGCCTTTCGGAATCGCGGCGTTCATTCTCGGTCTGAAAGGGCTTAAAGCGCGGAAACAGAATCCCGTGATCAAGGGTAGCGTACACGCGGCGATTGGTATTGGCTGTGGCGGGCTGTTCAGTTTGGTCTGGGGGGTGCTCGGGTTTGCGTTGCTGGCGCTGTGGTACGGACAGCGAACTGGCTCTCTGCCATGACGTGCTCATGGTAGGTCTGGAACCTGGGTGCCCGGTGGTGTGCTTGGGTCTGCGGCACTGCAATCGCGGACGGCCGAATTACTGCGGCGCGGTGACCTGGGCAGTGCCCGTTGCAGCTGTACGGTGGCTTCGGCCAGAGCGCGGCGACTTTGCTGCAAGTCACCAGGTGCGATTCGGCACAAGTATTCGAACCAGCGCCCGTCGATCGACTCGAAATGTTGTTTCCGTGTCTGTTCCGCCGCAGCCAGTGCAGTGGCCAGCGCTGGTGCCCGGTTCCCCGCTGCAATTTGTCTGGTCGCGTCAAGTGCGCGATCGAGCGCTTCCAGGTAGCGCACATCGTCAATGCCTGCCCGGTGCGCTTCCCAGGCCAGCGTCGGAATCGGGAGGCCCGATTCGTCCGGATAGGTGACTTTGTGGGCGGGTTGGTCGGGGTCGTAGAGCCGCTGGTCGGGGTAGTCCTGGTAGGCCCAGGGACTGGATCCCTGATAGCCGCAGGCTTTGTTGTACAGTCCGGTCAGCGCGCGGTAGGGAAGTGGGTAGGCGGTGGCACTCACCCAGTAGGAGATGGGGCGAAAACCGCGTTGGCGGACATAGGTGACTGCACGATTCTGCTTGCCGCCAAAGACGTAGATGTTGTAGACCGGACGGTCGATGAAATCCCGCGTGGCAACCTGTGCTGCCTGGCTGTTAATGGCGGTAAACATATGTAATCCCGCCCGCTGGCGGCGCTCGGCCTCCTGGCGACAACGTTCAATTTGTGCCGGCTGCGTGGGCTCGTCGACACCGTAATAGTAGAGGTCATCAAATCCCATTTGCCTGGCCGCTTGGACTTGTTGCGCCGCGTTTCCGTCGGGCCAGTGCATCAGGCAGGGAGCTCTGGACAGCCCGGCCTGACGGGCCAGTGTGAGTGTTGAAAAACCACCATAGAGTGTGGCCGCATTCAATCCGTGGCGGACCTGGTCTTTCAGTTCGGCCAGATAACGTTTGGGGGAAACGTAAAAAGGCTTGTCGGGATCAACCGGTTGGCTGCGGTGGTAGATGCCGTAGTATCCTTTCGCCGGTTGTAGCGCGACAGGCAGCACTTCCAATACGACGGGCAGTTGTTGCGTGGTATTGGCGGCAAGCGCCAGGGTTCCGCGGTAGATACCAGCGGGTGCGCCGCTGGGCACGTGGATGGTGAACCACAGCTGCCGGCTCTGGTGGGCTGGAATTCTGGTCACACACTGACCGCCGCCGTACCCCCCTTGGTCACCTTTGGGAGGCCAGCCAGTCCGGTCGTCGCGTAGCAGCAGTTCAGGGATGAGTACCTGGGAATGGCCACTCTCAAACAGAGTGTTTTTTCGCGGCCGTACGTGAACGACGCGCACATCGATCGCAGACGATCCGATCATGGTATCGTCCGGGCCAATCAGTTGTGGCAGGGAAACGTTGAGCGCATCGAGATGCGCTACGGCGCGGATCGCCAGGCTGCCGTTGATGTATTGGCCGGCTGCTCCCCAGAGGGAAAGCTGGTCCAGCTGGGGTGGTTTGGTTTTGTCGGGGAGCCAATCGTAAAGTGCTTCCTGGTACGGATCGAGGTGTCCCACGACAAATCCGTGCTTTCCGGCCGCGGGTTCCAGATGTGCGTCGTTGCGGTAGGTACGCAGCGCGCGCAAGACCGGTTTATGAACGGCTGGGGGAAGTGTCTGCTGGGAGGGATCTAACATGCGGTTGGTGGTTAGCAGGACCGCGTCAAACATACCCAGGGAAACCAACAGATCGACGTGATGGGTTCCCGCGGTGATTTTGATCTGACCCGCGTGCCGCCAAACATAGCGTCCGCCACTCGGACCACCTCGTCCACCCATGACCAATTGCTCGTCCACCAGAATCTGCACGTTTCCGTAGCCACCATAATGCCGTATCCAAACCTGATACGTTCCTGCCACAGGAAAGTCAGCAACCCAGGTCAATTCGCCTTGATTGCCGGCCGCACACCAGGCGGCCCAGCGACCGAGTGGCTTGGTTCCGCCGTAGGCTTGACGCAAGGGGAAAAACCCCCAGGCGGGCATCAGGGAATCCCCGGTTGCCCAGAGTGTGGTGGCGGCTTGCTTGTTGTTTGCCGCTTGTCCAGGAACCTGTGACGACATCAGCGGGATGGCCAGCATCATGACAACGGTGGTCAGCGAGCAGCGACCAGGGCGGAGCATCAATGTCACTTGAAAATTGCCTCAGTATCAAGAAATGGAAACGCCCAGCAGAGTCGGGCCGCAATTGCCGGCCGGCGCAAACTGCGAGTATGAGGTGTAGTGAAAGCGGTCGTCAATCAAGGGCTTGCTGGTGGAGACCTGAACTGACGGACCTCCTGCCGCTGTTGTTCCGGTCCTTACTCGGGTTCCAGGGGAGCCTGCAACGTTTGCCCAGCCACACGGATCCCGCCGCGAATCCTGCCCACTTCGATTTCACCGTAACGCTCGGCGAACGCGGCGGGCAGCGGTCGTCCCTTGCGCGCTGACAGCCAGAGCCTTAACAAATGGCGTTTACGGGCAGGTTCCGGGTAGTCTTGATACGCGGTGCGGGCATGGAGAATCTGGTGGTTGTGCAAAAATTGGATATCTCCTGGTTGAAAATCCATATCCAGACGGAAGGTATCACTGGCAGCCAGTTGATCGAGCAGATCCATGGCTTCGAGTTGCCGGTCGGTCAACCTGGGAACCTGATCGAAACGCTGGGCTGCAGTGATGAAGTCACGGGCGTAGGCCGTGGTCAGCAGCCCAGCATGGTGATGAAAGATCGCCAGCTGGTAGGTAGGGTCTTTCCCTGGAGGTATTTCGCCTTTGCGATCGATGTGGAAAGGCTCTGCCAGTACCGCTGCCAGTTCAGGTCGAGTTTGCACCATGTGATTGTACAGGCTGGGTGAACTGGCGATCGCGCTTTGTCCTCCCCGTTTTGCCGGGTGCAGGCAAAGTAAACCGACGATGTCTGCGCTGTCGGTGTGAAAAAGATGTCGGTAGTTGGTTGCGTAGACACGGTGCAGCGGATTGTGTGGATCGTGGCCGATATCTTTGACGTGTCCCAACAGGTGACCGGCTGCGTTTTGTGGTACTGCGTCTCCCAGCCAGGTACCGATACCAAAATACATCCGGGCAATGATCTCGCGATCGAATTGGTTGACCGGTAATCCGCGCAGCAGCGTAAAGCCTCGGCCGAGGGTGACTTCATGTTGCAGTGTCTGCAACTTGGCGCCGAGTGTTGGCAGCTGGATGTCCTGTTGGGTTAATTCTACAAGCGGTACATGCTGTGTCGACGTCACGGCTGTTTCCAACTCGTCCACATCACGCGCATCGAGCCAGGTAATCCAGTCTGCACGGCCACGCATTGTCTCGGCGGTCCACGCCTGGGGCCCACCGTAGAGTTTCGTCGCTTTGCAGGACATGGTGTTTTGCTGGCGCATTTTCTGCTGTCCGCACCGGGCACGTGCCGAGCTCGGTTGTGGAGGACATTCTATTGCCTGTTCGTTCAGTCGTCCCGCTGGCCTCGTTCGTCGAGAGATCGATTGGGTTCGCCAGGGGTTGGATTGAGTGGCCTGAGGGGACTCGTGCGTTCCGGAAACCGGCCCTGTGAAACGTCGGGGAACTGTTCTCCAAACTCGACGCGGTCGACTAGCATCCGGCCAGCGGTGAGCGTAATTACCTCTCCGCTTCGCGATAATTTGAAATTGGCGTGCAGGCCCTTATCCGCACCATCTTCATCGGCCCAGATGACCAGGTAGCTTCCGGCGGCAATGACCGTGTTTTCAGGAATTTCCCATTTGAATGGGTTGGTGGGATCGTCGCTG
>MDTE01180701.1_pt1 | contig 18635 bp, 13 predicted proteins | sample 811231 | NCBI WGS metagenome assembly MDTE01 (sample SAMN05326651, study PRJNA326480) | marine metagenome | isolation source: seawater | place: Indian Ocean: Red Sea | collected 2010 | reverse complement strand
TCGTCGGCTGACCCAACACGCATGAGGACCAGCCCGACGACGCATGCCAACAACAGCGAACCCATCGCCGGTTGCGGCTTCAGAACCGTTCCACCAAGTGCTCGATCGTTCATGACATCACCCACCACCGCGAGTCCCTGAAACGTACGGTTGTACCACTTGGAGAATCCGGTTTGTAACATGGGCCGCATCGCCCCCCCTCCACACGAGTGCCACCGCGTCATGAGAACCGGTTTGTTGCCTTCCGTTCTGTTGCTGGTCCTCGTGACGGTGAGTCCGCAACCGTGTGAGGCCGCCGAATACTGGGTGGCGCCAGATGGCAACGACCGCCTCGACGGCCGGTCTCGACGGACCGCCTGGGCATCACCGTCGCGCGGGCAACCGACTCGGACCAACCGGGTCACACCAAAGGGAGCTTCCGAACTGGCGGTCGCATCGACGGAGGGCTTTCTCGACAGCGGACGGCTCAGGATCGGTGAGAGGATTCTCAACTACGTCTCACGCACCGAGAGGTCCTTTGTGCTTGCCATGCCGTGCCCGGTGAGCGTTGGGGCCCAGGCCAGGGTCCATGACGCCGATCTCCTGGGCGGCCGATCGCTTGCCCCCGGCGACACGGTCCTGCTGGCCGGGGGTCGGTTCGTGGATCGCCCGCTACACTTTTGCCAGCCCGGCAAGCCGGGACAGCCCATCACGTACCGGCCAGCGGCCGGCCATCGTCCGCAGTTGATCTCGACTCACTTCAACCGCTCTCCGGTCCGGCATCTCGGGACAGCCCGCTCGCCGACCACATCGCACGTCGTCCTGTCCGGCCTGGACATTCACAATGCCGCAGACGGCAATCACGGCGCACCCGGCATCGACCTGATGGGAGTGAGCCATGTGCTGGTGGCCGACTGCCAGGTCCACATCTCCGGACGCGACATCAACGGCGACAACAACGCCATCAGATTGCTGCAATGTGAACGGACGCGGGTCACCAGGTGCCGCCTGCACAGCCGGTATGCGAATGCCGTCGCGGCATGGAACACGACGGCCACGCGGATCGACCACTGCGTGATCTACGAGTGCTTCCAGGGGATTACCGCCAGCGGCGGCCGCTACGTGTCACACCTCGACGTCGACCACTGTACTTTCCACGCGTCGCATCGCTTCGGAGCCGTCGGATCGGAATCGACCGGTCGGGTGCGGTTGACCGATTCCATCGTTTCCCAGATGGGATCGGTCCACGTGGCGGCACTGTCCGGGATGGCTGGCGGCAACCACAACTGCCTCTGGCACACCGCCAGGCCGTACGGCCCGGGCTGGAACACGAGCCAGGAGGGTCAGGCCGGTCCGGACGACATCCAGGTCGATCCCCAGTTCGTGTCGCGTGACCCGGCGGACCCGATGTTTCTGAGAATCACTACCGCCTCGCCCGTCGCAGCGGCGGCTTCGGACGGAAGCTACCTCGGCGCCTTCCCACCAGTCTCACCCCCGACCGCCCCGAAGCCGGTCGTACTCAATGTGCAGGACTTTGGTGCTGTGGGAGACGGGAAGCACGATGACGCCCCGGCCATCCAGGCGGCCATCAACGTGGCCCAGCGACGAGGAAGTGGCCGCGTGCTCGTCCCGGCCACCGACTCTTACTACCTCCTCGGCCAGACCATCCGGATCCAGGGGGACCATATTGCCATCGAGGGAGACGGTGCGACCTGGAGGCTCAAGGACGCGGTCGGCCGGATCCACATGCTGCACATCGGCGGCGAGGGGGCGACGCGATCCGTGGCAGAGAACGTTGCCATTTCGGGACTTCGACTCGATGGCAATTACCGTCGCCAGCCCCAGCAGCGAGCCGGTGGGCTGCCGCGATGCGTCTGGATCGAACATGCCGCCCACGTCGTCGTTCGCGACGTGACGATCCGGGATGCATGGTGCGGCCTGAGCCTCGCGACCAACACCCGTGACGTCCTGGTGCAAGACGTCACCGTCACGGACTGGGACCACGACGCCTTTGGAGCTTCCGGCTGGGGCGTCAACGGCGGCTGCACCGACATCCGCTTCACGCGATGCCGGGCGATCAACACCTCACGCTGTGTCAAGGCGTGGGAAATTGAGGAGGGGGCACAACGGATCGTGCTTGAGGACTGTGAGGTCAGCAAGTTGGGAGGCACCGGAACCGGGTATTACATCAGGCACCACGCCTACCGCTGGCCGGTGCTGGTGGATGATGTCACGCTGCTGCGATGCCGGGTCTCGGATGTCAGCGGCGACGCGATTCGGATCGCCACCACTCCCGGACCGACTCCACGCCCTCGCATTCGAACTCGTAACATCCGGCTGATTGATTGCGAGTGCCAGGGACGCGTCACCATCGCGTGGGGCGTCGAGAATGTCCTGCTTCGCCGCGGTCAGTACCTGGGTCCGGTGAGTCTCGGATTCGCCGCTGGCACGAAGCCGCCTGAAGGGAACGGCGCCAAGGGTCCTGTCCGCTCGGTGACACTGGAGAGATGCCGGGTCGGTCAGCTACTGATCAATGCGGGGATCGGCAACCCAACCGGCACGCGAGGCGATCCCGCTCACCCCGACTACACGCCCGTGATTCGTCTCGTCGAGGTCCGCGAGGATGAGCCAAGACAGACGATCGGCCAAGGTGCGAGGGTCACAGTCGTTCCATGAAATCTGATGGGCGGTCCATCAGGTTTCATGCTACGGCCCTGTTCAACAACCGTCCCTGGCTTCAGATGAGCTCGTCGATCGGTTCGCCTTCCGGGAGAATCGGCGTGGGACGTCCGGCGTGGTTGTTGAACTGCGTGTCGAGCGGCACTCCCAGGTACCGATACAGGGTGGCCAGCAGGTCACCGGGCACCAGAGGACGATTTGCTGGAAGAGACCCGCGGGCGTTGGTGGCTCCCACCGGCTGCCCCATGGTCATGCCTCCGCCCGAGAGGACGACCGACATGGCACGGGCCCAGTGCTCGCGACCCGGGTTGCCGTTGACGTAGTGCACCCGCGGCGTGTGCGACATCTCGCCCATGACGACAAACAGCACGTCGTCCTGCAGGCCCCGTTCGTGCAGGTCCTCAATCAAGGCCGACGTGACCTGGTCGAGCACGGGCAGCCGGATCTTCATCTGCTCGAAGATGTTCCAGACGCTGGCGTGGTCGTCCCAACTGAATGCCTTCTGTCCGGGGACACACGGAAAGTCGATCGTGACCAGCCTCACCCCCGCCTCGACCAGCCGACGAGCCAGCAGGCAACGCTGCCCGACTGCATGTCGACCAAACCGGTTGCGAACCTCGGGAGTCTCCTGGCCGAGATCAAACGCCTTGCGAATGTTGCTGCTGGTCAGCAGGTCGGCCGCCTTCTGGTTGTAGATGTCCAGCGACTCCATGACACCCGACTGATCGATGTCACTCCGCATGGCGTCGAATCGCTGCAGCAGGCTCCGCCGCTCCTGCAATCGTGTGGCCACCTGGCTGTCCAATTGCAGGTTGGGAACCTCGAATTTTGCCGCATTCGGATCGGCCCGGATCCGAAACGGTTCCAGGCCGGCCCCGAGATACGCGGAACCATGGAATCGCACCCTGGGCAGTGCCATGTGTGGGGGAACACCCGAGGACCGCTCGCCGCAGACCTTGCTCGCCACCGCCCAGAAGTCGGGATAGTCGGGCCGATAGGGAGGCGGAGCGTCCTTCCCGGGGTAGCCCGTCATCACCGTGTGGGTGCTGTCGACATGCCCCGGGCTGTTGTGGTGGAGCGACCGGATGATCGCCAGCTTGTCGCCCTGTGCGGCCATCCGCGGCAGGTATTCGGAAATGTCCAGCCCCGGGACCGAGGTCGGGATCGGGCGGAACTCGCCACGGAAGCCCAACGGGCCCTCTGGCTTGAGATCAAACGTCTCCATGTGGCTGGCACCGCCCCAGAGCCACAACACGATGATCGACTTACCGGACGGCGACCTGCCGGTCCTCGAAGCGGCCTCGCTCTCGAGCCTCAGCAGATCTGGCAACGCCAGGCTACCCAGACCGGTGAGCCCCATTTGAACCAGCGAACGACGTGGCATCGTGCCGAGGCAGCGAGGATCAGAGATTTTGCCAGCCATGCAAATGGAGCCTGAAAGAGCAGATCGAAACAACGGTTGCGACCGTATAGCTTGACGCCAACCCACTCTACCACACCAAACTGGGATCCGCGTCTCCGCGAGAGGTCACCTGATGAGGATCAGTCAGTTGACTACCGTTTCTTGAAGCGGAATGAGTAGAGATCGGCGTTTTGGACCTCGAAGCGGATGCGGACCGGTTCGTGTGTGAAGGGGCCCTCGCCATCGCCATTCCACCTCACGACCTGTGAGATTTCGTCACCTTTCAACGGGTCACACAATTCGGCCGTGAAGTTCTTCAACGGCTTGCCGGCTGCGTCCTGGATTTCGATCCGGACAGAACCGCCCGGCCGAGCCGCGTAATTGATCTCGAGCTGACCACTTCCCGCCCGCAGGGGCTTGGTCACGAGGTGTCCTCCCTTTTCCCCTCCGCGGAATGCCACGAATCCGTCCACCCGGTACGTGAAACGTCTGAGCCGGGAGTCCGGGCCCGACAGATAGGACTCGGACGCATACACCGAGTATTCGCGGTCGTTGCCAGGCGTCGGTACGACACCCCACGCCAGGTAGTTGCTGCGGTTACCCTTGCGATCCTCGGGAGCGTCCTCGGGCACGACCGGCAGGTTCCAGCGATGAAACCTGCGCCCATCGCGACTCGCCATCAGGATCGGCTCGACCCGATGTCCCTCCTCGGGCAACAGGCGTGTCGGAAACCCGATCAGGATATGTGGGGCCCGCGGGCACGGCATGACCGCGTTGGTGTAGAGGTGCTGGTCACCGAGCTTGTCGGAGTACTCGAGCAAGCGGGGACGAGACCAACTGGCCCAATTCAGGAAGTTCTTCGACGTTCCCATCATGATCGACCGGTACCCGCCGTAGGCCGGGGCTCCTCCGATGACCACGTCACCATCCTCCTTCTTGAGCGCCCGCACGCGGTGATACTCCCGATAAACGCCGGCGTGGGAATCCCAAAAGGCCGTGTTCTGCGAATCAAAGTCCCCGAATGTGATCAGCGGCCCGTCGCTCATCGTCCAACGGAATCCGTCTGGAGACTTGTAGGCAAAGACCGTCATCTCACCCTTGACGGCATAGTGTGGCCGGCCGGTGCGGTGAACCTGTGCGAGCGCCTTGTAACGGGCGTCGGGGGGGCAACTGGGGTTCGTGTCCTTGAACGGCGTAAAGCAGTGCGACCCGGCCCCATCCCAGACGATGTTGTTTTGGCGCGAGCCCTCGAACTCGAACAGCCCGAGTGCCGGCTTGGTCCAGTGAATCCCATCGCGGCTTTCGGCGTAGCACGTCACCGTACGATGGGTCTGCTTTCGCTTTTCGGTGTCGTAGTGGGAACCCCGGTAGTACATCCGCAGAATCGGCTTGCCGTTCTTGTCGGTGTCGGCAAACACGGTGTAGTAAGCGCAGGTATTTCCTTCCCACGGCTTGTCAGTGACCACCGCGACGTTGCCGGGCCGGGGCTGCTGCACTTCCAGGCGGGCATCTCCTCCGATGCTCCCGATCACGTGTGCATCGACAAACAGCTCGCGCCGGACCCCAATGTCAATTGGCCCTTCGGCAGCCGCCACTCCGCACCAGGCCAACAGAAAGACAGAGACTATCCATGCCATGCGACGCATTGGGAACTCCTCCAGGCCGGCCGAACCGAATTGTGCCCTGTCCGCGGAAACTCATGACTCACGTGGACATCCTATCCTCTCAAGCGGCACATCGTCATCTCGACAGGTCATTGCTCACCAGTTGACCGACGATCCGGCGACCATCCGCATTGTCACCACTACGGCTACCGTCACTCCTGGGTCGTCCGGCGAGCAACGACGCCTCGAGCCCATCCCAGCGACACGCTGGTCGCGACCGCCAGTTCAAAGCTGCTGGGCGATCACCTGGGCGCGCCCCAGCGTCGCGACAATCGTAACGACCACTCCCAGTGTCCATGCCCATCGCCGTCGCTCGCGATGGGAACAGGCCATGAAACGTCTCGCACCCCCCCCTATCGGATGGGGATTTGTCTTACCTCGACACCCTACCTAGAATCGACTCAGCGGTGGTTGCTGTTTCGTCGACCGCTGTGTTGCGAATCGACATCTCGTCTGTTCCAAGTCAAAGGTCGTGGCCCGATGAACGCCGTTGGCCTTCTGCTCATCTCGTCTCTGCTCAACCTCCCGCAGGCCGTAGATCCAGATTCCGCCGTGCGGGCGACGATCGAAAAGAGTATTCCCGGCTTCCAGGATCGGGTGGTGTGGTGGATCGAGAAGAAAAAATGTGGCAGCTGCCACCGGACCGGGATGATGGTCTGGAGTCTTTCGGGGGCCAGGCGACGTGGATTCGCCGTCAGCGACCAGCTCGACGAGTGGATCAGCTGGTCGATCGCCGAGACCTTCAAGAACTACCGCCCCGGCATGGTCCTGCTGCCCCTGGCTCGAGCGGGGCTCGATGCCAGTGACGACTCCATCTCGGCTGGACGCACGTTCCTGGTCACCACCCAGAAGCCCGACGGAACCTGGGCGGTCAGGGGAACCAAGGCCAACCGCAAGAACCAGGTCCAGCAGACGTCGGTGTACTGGGGAGCCACCTGGGCTGTCATCGGACTGCTCTGCACGCTTCCGGATTTGGACACCAAATCGACGTCCGGACAGTGAAAGCCTTCCGTCTCCTGCGGTCAGTCCCTTGTGATGTCCACCACTTCGCTTCGTTCCGAGATGATCCAGTTCGAGTTCGAGGGCCAGCAGGTCCTGGCTCGGCCGGGCCAGAGTGTCGCCGCGGCCCTGTGGGCCGTGGGGATTCCCGACTTGCGTCTCACGCCCGAGACACAAGCCCCCCGTGGTTATTTCTGCGGAATGGGAGTCTGCTTTGACTGCCTCGTGACGATCGACGGACGACCCAACTGCCAGGCCTGCCTGGTCCCAGTGGCCGCCGGCATGATCGTCTCAAGGCAGACAGGCCGCGCGAGCCTTCTGCCCCCCGACTCAGAGCCGGGAGACGTGTCATGAGCGCATCGCAGCCGACGTCTCCGGCCACAATCGACGACGGCTCAGCCCCCCGCATCGTGATCATCGGTGCCGGACCGGCCGGCATGGGCACCGCGATCACGCTGGCCGAACGAGGGCTTCCGGTCACGATCGTCGACCAGAACCCGATTCCCGGCGGCCAGATCTATCGCTACCCGGCTGTGCCACCAGTCAGGCCGAGAACGCCCGATCGGGGATCGGCACTGCGTGTCTTGCTCGATGACCACTCGGAACGGATCACGCTCCTGTCGGGACACCAGGTGACCAACATCGAGACGGCAGACGCCGAGCGACGGGTCTCGGTCTGTGGCCCTGGAGGACTCCGTACGCTCCAGCCCGACCAGCTGGTGCTCGCCCCCGGCGCCTACGAGTACGTTCCGCCGTTTCCCGGCTGGACGCTTCCGGGAGTGATGACACCCGGGGCAGCCCAGCAATTGGTCAAGTCGCAAGGGGTCGCTCCAGGCCGACGGGTGCTGCTGGCGGGGACCGGTCCCTTCCTGCTGGTCGTGGCCCTGGCACTGCACGAGGTTGGCGTCGAAGTGATCGGAATTGCCGACACCGTCCGTCGGCGGGACGCGTTCTGGAAACTCCCCTCACTGTTGTCCGACGGCAAATTGCTCAAGCAGGGATTTGACTACTTGGCCGGAGTCCGCAAGGCCGGCATCCCGTTGTTGACCGGACGTATCGTGACCCGAGCCGAGGGCCGGGGGAGACTGCAGCAGGTGGTGCTCGCGCCCTGTGACAGCGACTGGATTCCCGACCACGACCGTTCCGCGCCGATGAAGGTCGACACGCTTTGCGTCGGCTACGGATTCGTGCCTCGCCTCGGCCTGGCCCGGCTCGCTGGTTGCGAATTGACTCCCACGAATCTCCCCGGCGGCTGGATCCCCACAACCGACCCCTGGGGGCAGACCTCGGTCCCCGGAGTCTGGACGGCCGGAGATGGTGCGGGAGTGGCCGGGGCCATCGTGGCAGAACTGGCAGGCCAACTGGTCGGGCTGGGCATCCTGTCCCGTTGTGGAGTCCTCGAGCCTGGTGAGGTCGAGCGACTGGCGGATCCGATTCGTGACCGGCTACGACAGCTGGGTCGATTCCGATCCGGCCTGGACGAGTTGGCCGAGCTGAAACCCGGACTGTCTGGCCTCGCCTCAACCGACACCGTGGTCTGCCGCTGCGAGGAGATCACCCGGGAGACGGTCGACACGGCGATCGAGGCCGGCAACACCTCGCTGAGGAGCCTGAAGATGGCGACGCGTCTTGGCATGGGGCCGTGCCAGGGCCGGATGTGCCAGCCGGCATGTGCCAGGCGACTGGTCGATATCGGCTGCAGCACGGCCGAGGCGGTCGGTCGTCCCGCCTTCCGTCCCCCGCTGGTCCCGGTGACCGTCGGGCAGGTGGCGGGTATCGATGCGACGGCACCAGAGGACCTGGTTGACGACGCGTGGGAAACGGACGACGTCTCATGACCGACTCGACCTTTGACGTCGTGATCGCCGGAGGTGGCGTGGCGGGCATGACGACGGCCCGGGAGTTGGCCGCGCGAGACCTGTCGGTCCTGGTGGTCGATCGGCACCTCCCGGGTCGGGCGACATCGGCCTCGGCTGGTGGACTCTGGCCGATCGGCGAGGCGGTGGGGCTTGGTTGCGGTGTGATCTACCAGGCGACCCGGCAGCCGATCGGCAGCACCGTGGCCGACGGAGCGGATGCGGTGCCTGAAAGTTTGCCGGAGGTCTTTCGCGACTTCCTGGTCGCCAGCAACAGCATGTTCCCGGAACTCTCCGCATCGCTCCTCGACGAAACGGGAATCGACATCGAGCTGGACCCCGGCCCGGGGCTGCTGTTCCTGATGCAGACGATCGGTCAGCAGTCGGTCGTTGACAACATCGCCCGGGGTCTCCCCGACGGCTGTGTCCTCGAGCTGCTCTCGCCGGACGACGTCCGCGAGCTCGAACCGGCCGTCAGCCCCGACATTGTCGGCGGCGCACTGCTGCCTGGCGAACACCAGGTCAACCCGATGCTGTTGACCGAGGCGTGCAAGCGATCGGCACTCACGCGTGGCGCGCGGTTTCAGCATGATCGGCTGGTGGACGAGATCCTCAGGGAAGGCGATCGGGTCACGGGTGTGAGGATCGGTGATGACACGATTTCCTGCCGACACGTGGTCAACGCCGCCGGCGCGTGGGCGGGCCGCCTGGCGGCGACCGCCGGAGTCTCGATCCCAGTGGAACCGGTGCGGGGGCAGGTCGTGCTGACCGAGGCCCTGGAACCGCTCCTGGGCACCTGCCTGTCCACCTCGTCCTGCTACCTCGCCCAGAAACGGCACGGCGAGGTGCTCATCGGCAGCACGACCGAGCACGTCGGCTTTGACACGGGGGTGACCGAGGAAGGAATCGGTGGCCTGTGCCGCGGTGCGGCCAGGGCAGTCCCGTCACTGACCCATGCCCGCATCAAGCGAACCTGGGCCGGCCTGCGCCCCGGAACACCAGACGAATTGCCGATCCTCGGTGGAGTCGCGGGGCTCGACGGCTACAGCCACGTGGCAGGTGGATTCCGAACCGGCATCGTCGCTGCTCCGCTGATGGCGCGTGTCGCCGCACAACACATCGGTCATGAGACACCTGAGGTCGCCATGGGCGATTACCTGGCAGCCCGGTTTGACCACGAGGACAGCCTGCCTGCTCACTCGTGATCGCGAGCAACCAGGTCGATGGCCTGGCGGGCCAATCGCCTGGCGTGCTTTTGCTTGATGGGTGCGTGCAAAAACAGGTTCAAGCCGACGAGCACCAGCTCCCCGGTTCCCGGAGTGCTGATGGCGTGCTCGCGTCTGACGGCCACGGTGGTCTTGGCCAGGTGAGAACTGAAAATCGGGTCACGCATTCTGTGATCGAGCAGGAGTTCGCGGGACTCATCGAAGAACGGCTCGGGATCTTCCACCACCCATTCGTCCGTCACCCTGGCCAGGTCCTGGTAACTGTGGTTGCGACCAACAAAGCAGGCCATCTGCAACAACCCCGCGGGCCAGTACTCGGGATCGTGAACGCACATGTCGTGAACAGCATTGGCGAAGGTCAGCGCGTGCGTGAAGCTGAGCCAGCCGACGCTGTCCTTGACCGACTTGTCGTACGCCTCCTGGAATCGGGTGTTGTATCTCGCGAGTCCCAGGGCGCTGGCGGCCACGAGCGAGTCGAACACGACCCCGGGCTCCTGCTTCCCAACCACCAGGTAGGCGTTTCTCGTCCACTCCAGGCACGAGGCGACGCCCGCGTCGTCGAGAGCTTCTTGCGACGGTGAGGGTTCGGTCACCCCGGCGACCGATGCGCCCGCAATGGTCTCGGCCAGGACCGAGCCATATTTGGAAAACTCGGGAATGAGATCTTCTCGTGTCGCGTACACCAGCGACCTCGCCAGCGGCAAGAGCACGTGCCGCTCGATGCCAGGCCCCAGCCGCACGATGCCAGTCGGGTGCTGTCACGTCAGCCTCTGACATGTGTCACCAGGAAACCGAGGAGCCTGTGAGGGGAGCGTGCCGGTTCGACCTGAAACGGCCAGTCCTACCTGCCACGGATTGACAGCGAATCGAGTGTGGCACAGGCCTTTTGTCCCTGCTCGACACCACTGGCGCTGTGCAGGGTCACGCGAACATCGAAATCGGTCAACCCACCCGAGACCCGGGACCGGTCCCCCGTCAGATCCTCAGTTGGGATCTTGATTGTCATCGGGCCGGAGTGCCGTCCCTGGGAACGCAGCCGCCAGATAGGGGCCTGCCCGCGTGGCGCAACCTCAAGCGTCAGGCTTCCCCCAAGATCCGGACCGTTCGCATAACCTCTGATCTTGACTTCCAGTTCCTTCAAGGCTCTTGGCGACGTGAACCGCTGGGTGAGTGAGCCCCCGAGGGTGGTTCCGCCCTTGAGTCCGATCCAGAAGCCGGTTTCGCGGCGACCGAAGTGCGAGCTGCTGGTCGGAGACAGGGTTCCCAGATGCGCCCAGCGTTCGGTCGTGAAGTCGTCGTCGTAGCTCAGGTTGCCGTAGTCATCGGACACCAGTTGCGCCGCAGAACCCGCCGCAGGCTCTACGTGCTCGGCCTCGATCACCAGGTCGTCGATCCGATGGGACAGATTGTGCGAGTCGCCATTTTTCTGACTCATCTCGACCCGAACGCTCAATTGCTTTGCCCCCTTGAGCTCGTTGGGGCCAGCTGCGAAAGCCAGCGTGCCGCTCTTGCTCGACTTCCCCTCCTTCAACCTCGTCACAGTCTCGCCATTCCACTCTGACGACAACAGGCTGACGGAGTTGATAGCACCGAGAGCTACGGGGGCGGTGCCCTTGAGCGTGACACGGAGAGATTTGAGTGGGAAGTAGGAGTCCAGGTGGTAGGTCAGCGACGCGGTCACGGGCCTCTGAACCCGCCTGGCCCCGGGGCCGGGTCGAGGCCGCACGACCAGAAACCCGGGCTCGGCGGGTCGGCTCGTCAGCATCAGGTCCAGGAAACCGGTCACCGAGGCGTCGTGGACCAGGGCCGAGGTACCAAAGTCGTCGTGGTAACGGCTCGGGGATCCGGAATCACCGCCGACGGGCACCTGGCGGCTCGCCTGCGAGTAATTGGCCGACGGCAGGGGGAGGACACCTCGCGGCAGCGCGTGCATTTGCCGTCTCTTGGCTTTCAGCGCTCGACGCAGGTGCAGCATGTCGGGCGTCATGCTTCCCAGCCACGGGTTGATGGCACCGGGCCCGGCCACACAGAACGGGGCCGTGGACACGTTGAATTCCATGCACGTGGTGAACTGGTGCCACTCACGATTGATCATGTCCTGGGTCGACGGGTACTGCGTCCACTGGGGCCAGTGCGGGTCGCTCGCCCACGGGACGCAGATCACCGGCTTGCCCAGGATGACGAACCCCATCACGTGACGGCGAAACCGCTCCGGGCTCCAGCCGTACGAGTCCCAGACCCAGCCATCAGCCGTCACCGATGTGCTCGGCCCCAACGGGTCGGAGTACCACTGAAAGACGGGGATCCCGTAATTGTCGCGAATGTGGCGAGCCAGCCGGTCCATCAGCGGCGACCGGGACGTGATGTTCTCCTCCTCCAGGCAAATGGCCGGAATCGTCTCGGGATAGGTCGGGATCCCCGGTTCGGGCTTCAGCCACGCGTCGATCCGGCGACGGCACACCTCAAACGGCTGCCCATCACGGATTCCACAAAAAACTGTGTGAATCGTGTGGTTCGGCTGACCACCCCGTTGACGTGCCCGGAAGGCCTTGAGGCGTTCGGCCCAGTAGGCCTTCTTGTTCTTGAAGGTGTCGCCCAGACTGCTCTTGGAGAGCGAGTAGTCGAAGTACTCCGGCGGCCCGCCCGCGTAGACCCCGATGCGGTGATAGCCCGGGTCCATATAGCGACGAACGGGCTCGGCCGCCTCCACGCCGTTGGCCAACGTGACAAGCAGGAAACAAACGAGATAGCTGGCAGTCTGGGTCATCGATCAAGCTCTCGGAGACACATGGTGGGTCGCATTGTCGTGGCACAGTGTCGAGCGGATCAAGCGCCGCGTGATGGTCTGAGATACGTCAACCGGCCCATCGCTGCGGAAACCTGTGCAGACGCCGATGGAGCGAGCTACAATCACCCAATGCGCTCCATCCTGATCACCTCGCTGTGCACTCTCCTCGTCGGTGCCGATTGGGCATGGGGAGCGCCACCGGCCGATCGAGCCGACCAGGACCGAGCGAGACAGCTGGAGTTCTTCGAAAAAAAGATCCGGCCGGTGCTCGTCAAGACGTGCCTCAAGTGCCACTCGGCCACGTCCAAGGAAATCGGTGGCAAGCTCCGGCTCGACCATCGCCCCGGAGCCATTCAGGGCGGTGAATCGGGTCCGGCCATCGTGCCCGGCAAACCCGCACAAAGCCTGCTGATCCAGGCAATCGAGTACCGGGACGGGCTGGAAATGCCACCGGATGAGAAATTGCCAGCGGAGGTGGTTCAGAATTTCAAAACATGGATTGCCAACGGGGCGGTTGACCCTCGAGTGGCAGGCAATAACCAGCCTCGCAATCAACAGGCGGGGTCTACTCCAGGCCGCGATCTCTGGAGTCTCAAGCCCATCACCAACCCGGCCGTCCCGGAAGTCGGAGACATGTCTTGGGCCAGGAGTGAGATCGACCGGTTTCTGCTGGCCCGCCTCGAAGACCGGGGCCTCTCACCAGTCGCTGACGCCTCGCCGGGAACACTCCTGAGGCGATTGCACTTTGATCTCGTCGGACTCCCCCCGTCACCGCGGCAGGTCGATGCCTTTGAGAGGGACCATGGCGAGGCTGCGTACCTGCGTGTCGTGGACAAGCTGCTTGCATCCCCGCAGTTTGGTGAACGCTGGGCCCGCCACTGGCTCGATGTGGCTCGCTACGCCGAGAGTGCCGGCAGCAGTCGCGACGTGCTGATGATCTGGGCCTGGAGATACCGCGACTACGTGATCGACGCGGTCAGCCAGGACGTGCCCTATGACCGATTCCTCACCGAACAGATTGCCGGTGATCTCCTGCCGGCCGCTTCCCCCGGGGAAGCACGTCGATTGCAGATCGCCACGGGCCTGCTGGCGATCGGCCAGAAGTCACTCAACGGCGGCAACATCCCGCTCGACGTGATCGACGATCAGCTCGACGTGATCGGAAAAGCCATCCTCGGGATGACAATCGCCTGTGCACGGTGCCACGACCACAAGTTCGACCCGATCCCCACGGCGGACTATTACGCGTTGGCGGGGATCTTCCGCAGCACCGAGACCCTCTTTGGCGGCAACACCAACCGACCCAAGACCGTCGACGCCAAGATGAAGGTCTATCTCGTCCTCGGTGACGCGTCGAAGGCCAAGAAGATCCAGAAGCACCAGAAGAAAGTCCAGGACTTGCAGAAGCAGCGCAACGCGCTCGCCAAGCGGAAAACGAATCTCGAGAAGCGGCTGCCCGCCGGGGACAAGAAGAAGGTCGAACAGCCTGCTGCTGCATCGGCTGGATCCGATCGAGATCGCAAGGCTCCCAAACCGGCCCAGCGAAAGAAGGCATCTCAGAAGGCGGGAAAGCTGCGAGTTCAGTACGAGACCGTGGTGAAGCGACTGGCCGCGCTCGACAAGCAGCTCAAGGCCCTCAAGGCCGTTCCCCAGCCGACGCTCGAATTCGCTGTCGGCGTCCGCGATCGTGGCAAGGTGGCGGACGGGCCGATCCAGGTGCGGGGCGAGCGGAAGAAGGCGGGCCAGGTGGTTCCGCGCGGGTTCCTCACCAGTGTCATCGTCGATGATCCTCCCGTGGTGACCAACAAGCAAAGCGGGCGACTCGAACTGGCCGACTGGCTGACCCGCCCTGACAACCCGCTGACCTCACGCGTCATGGTCAACCGCACGTGGAGCCACCTGTTTGGGCAGGGGCTTGTGTCGACGACTGAGAACTTTGGGCACAACGGCCAACCGCCAAGCCATCCCCGCCTTCTTGACTGGCTGGCTCATCGATTCGTCCGACAGCACAAATGGTCGCGGAAGTCGCTGATTCGCGAGATGGTCCTCAGCCGCGCCTACCGCCTGTCATCGGACCACGATCCGGCCGCCTTCGAGGCCGATCCAGCCGCACGGCTGGTCTGGCGACACAACCGACGAAGACTGGAAGCCGAGGCGATCCGCGACGCGATGCTGGCCGTTTCCGGCCGCCTGGATCTCGACCGCCCAACAGCCTCGGCCGTCACTCGGATCGGAGAGGGTGAAGTCGGCCGGAATCTCAACATCAAGCCGCTCACCGAGCCGTTCCCCCATCGCAGTGTTTACCTGCCAATCATCCGCGGGATCCTGCCCGAGTTCCTGAAGCTGTTTGATTTCCCGGATCCCTCGAATCCCCAGGGGGTGCGAGACGCGACCAGCGTCCCCGCACAGTCACTCTTTTTGCTCAACAGCCCCTTCGTGCTCGAGCAGGCCGACGCCCTCGCCGCTCGCCTGCTCGCCCGTGACGAGCCGGACGCCGAGCGGATCCAACACGCGTACCGTTTGACCCTGGGACGCGGTGCCACGGAGTCCGAGCGAGCGAGGGCTGCCAGCTATATCGAGAAGACCGCTGCGAGCCTCGGTTCAGGCGACAACATGACCGCTGGTCGCTCCAACCGACAACGGGCATTCAGCCTGTTCTGCCAGGTGTTGCTGGCCGGCGCAGAATTCCGATACCTTGACTGACCTCACGTTGCCGTCCCGGCAGGACCACCCGATGACGACCGATGATCCACTGGCGATGACTCACACCTGTCGCCCCATGACACGACGGGACCTGCTGGGGCAGGCCACGTGTGGCATCGGCACGCTGGCTCTCGCAGGACTCTGCCAGCCGGAAGCACGGGCCGACCGCTTCCAGCCACCTCTCGCCCCCAAGCAGCCTCACCACACGCCACGTGCCAAGCGGATGATCTTCCTGCACATGCGTGGCGGGCCGGCACACATGGAGACGTTTGAACACAAGCCCGAGCTGGCCAGGAAGCACGGCACGAAGGGCAGGGGCGGCAAGCGGACACTGATCGGATCGAAGTGGCGGTGGCAGCAGCGGGGCGAGAGCGGCCTGTGGGTTTCAGATCTCGTCAAGCACCAGGCCCAGCACGCCGACAAGCTCTGCGTGCTCTCGGGCATGCACACCGACATCGCCAATCACACGCCCGCGATGCTCTTCCTCCACACCGGCAGCTTCACTTTCGCTCGTCCGTCGATGGGAAGCTGGCTGCTTTATGGGCTTGGAACTCCCAACCAGAACCTCCCCGGTTTTGTCAGCATCTGCCCTCCGCTGATCAACGGAGGGACGAGCAACTACGGCACGGCGTTTCTGCCGTCGGTCTACCAGGGCACGGCGATCGGCGACATCAAGACACAGGTCAAGAACGCGCGGATCGGCAACATCAGCAATCCGCGGCTGGATTCCAAAACCCAGAGATCTCAACTCGACCTCCTCCAGTCTCTCAACCGCGACCTCGCCGCCCGCAACCCCTATGACACTCGGATCGAAGGTGTGATCGAGTCCTACGAGCTGGCCTTCCGCATGCAGGCCGAATTGCCTCGCGTGATGGATCTCTCGTCGGAGACAAAAACGACGCAGGCGATGTACGGGATCGGTACGGGACGCGCCAGTGACAATTTCGGTCGCCAGTGTCTGATGGCCCGTCGGCTGATCGAAGCCGGGGTTCGCCACGTCGAGGTCTGCGACGAATTCTGGGACCAACACGGGGCGCTCAGGAAAGGGCACCAGGCACGAGCGAATGCCACCGACCTGCCCGCAGCCGCGCTGCTCGAGGATCTCCAACAACGCGGCCTGCTCGAGGACACGCTCGTTCTCTGGGGTGGTGAGTTTGGTCGCACCGCCGACACCGGCCGCAAGGATCTCGACGGCCGCGACCACAACCCCAACGGTTACACCATGTGGCTGGCCGGAGGTGGTGTGAAGGGTGGCACACAATACGGGGCCACCGACGAGCTGGGTTACGCGGCGGTCAGCGGTCGCGTGCACCTGCACGACCTGCACGCCACGATCCTCCACCTGATGGGCCTCGACCACACCAGGCTCACCTACCGCTACGGCGGTCGCGACTTCCGATTGACCGATGTGCACGGCCGCGTGGTCACCGAGGCTCTCGCCTGAGACTCATCCCTGACTCATCCCTGACTCATCCCTGACTCATCCCAAACACGATCCACAAGGCACACAATGACTGACGAGGCCCCCTCCCTGTACGAACGGCTCGGCGGAGTCTTCGCCATCGCGGCCGTGGTCGACGACTTCATCGACCGCGTCATGACCGACGACCGATTGAATGCCAACCCGCGAGTCGACGAGGCTCACCACAAGGTGCACCCGGCGGGGTTCAAGTACCTGGTGACCGAACAGGTGTGCTGGGCCACCGGCGGACCGCAGACCTACACCGGCCGATCGATGGCCGAATCCCACGAGCACCTGCAGATCACCGAGGGGGAGTGGGAGGCGTTCCTCGATGACTTTCAGACCACGCTCGACAAGTTCGAGGTGCCGGCCGCCGAGCAGGCCGAGCTGTTTGCTATCGTCGACAGTACGAAAGCTGACATTGTGATCGGTTGAATCTCTCATGCTCTCAGTCCTCGGACAACAGCTGGATCGCTCGCCCGGACACCCGCGCCGGGAGTTTCTTCGTGTCGGCGCGCTCGGCTCGCTGGGGCTCGGGCTGCCCGAGTTGCTGTCGCTGCAATCCGAGACCCACGCGGCATCGCCGGCCACCTTCGGCCGTGCCAAGCGATGTATCCTGATGCACCTGTGGGGCGCCGCGCCGCACCAGGACACGTTTGACCTCAAGCCGGAGGCACCCGCCGAGGTACGAGGCCCATTCCTGCCGATCCCCACCAACGTGCCCGGAATCGAGATCTCAGACCACCTCCCCTTGCTGGCCCGGCACGCCGAGAAGTACACGATCGTGCGTTCGGTCAACCACCGCGAGCCGGATCACCAGGCTGCGTTTCACGACATGATGACCGCCAATCGGTACCAGTGGCTCGACAAGCTCAACGCCGCCAAGCCGACCGACAACCCCAACATCGGCGCCGTTCTCGCCAGGCTCAAGCCCCGCAACAATGGGCTACCCGAATACGTCCAGCTGCCCAGCCTGCTTCAGACCAACTCGGGCAAGATCGTCCCCGGGCAAAACGCCGGGTTCCTGGGAAAGAGTTTTGACCCGTTCCTGGTCAAGGCGGTCGACAACTACGAACCGGCTCACGACCCGTCGTTTGGCGGCTTCAATCCACCGGCGTTTCACAACTCCGCGGGCGCCTTGAATTCCGCCCGGATCGATCGGCGGCGGCGATTGCTGGAGTCGGTCGAAGAGAGCTTTCGCAAGGCCGAGCGCGGCAAACGGGTCACCGGATTTGACGACTACTACCAGCAGGCCTTTTCGCTGGTTTCGTCGAACAAGGCCCGCGAGGCCTTCAACCTGTCCCAGGAATCTCACGAGGTGAGATCCCGCTACGGTTTCACGCCCTTTGGCCAGAGCTGCCTGCTGGCCAGGCGGCTGGTCGAAGTCGGTGTGCCCCTGGTCAATGTCTACTGGCGAAACGGACGACGCCGAACGGACATCGGCTGGGACAACCACATCAACAACTTCGCCAACCTCAAGAACTGGCAACTCCCGCCGACCGACATGGCCGTCTCGGCCCTGCTCGATGAGCTCAGAGTCCGTGGACTCCTCGACGACACCCTCGTCGTGCTCATGGGCGAATTCGGTCGCACGCCGGCGATCAGTGCCGAAGGAGGACGACAACACTGGCCGTATTGCTACTCGGTCGTTATGGCTGGAGCCGGGATCCCCGGCGGCCAGGTCTACGGAGCCTCCGACGCCCGGGCCGGTTATCCCTCGCGCGATGCGGTCTCACCCTTCGACATCGGCGCCTCGATCTTTCACCTGCTCGGCATCGACGTCACCCGCGTCTTCAACGATTTTCTCGGACGCCCGCACCGTGTCTGCAAGGGCTCGCCCATCAACGCCCTGGTGGGAGCCTGACCATGCCCAACAC
>MDTE01103013.1_pt1 | contig 18636 bp, 16 predicted proteins | sample 811231 | NCBI WGS metagenome assembly MDTE01 (sample SAMN05326651, study PRJNA326480) | marine metagenome | isolation source: seawater | place: Indian Ocean: Red Sea | collected 2010 | reverse complement strand
TACGTCAACCTTGGCATCGGCATCCCGACGTTGTGCGCGAACTACATTCCGGACGACGTCGACGTGAAGCTCCAGAGCGAGAACGGCCTGCTGGGCATCGGCCCCTACCCCACCGAGGCGGAGATCGATGCGGATCTCATCAACGCCGGCAAGGAGACCGTGACCACGGTGCCCGGCGCCAGCTTCTTCAGCAGCGCGCAGAGCTTCGCCATGATCCGGGGCGGTCACATCGACCTGGCCATCCTCGGTGCGATGCAGGTGTCGCAGACGGGCGACCTGGCGAACTGGATGATCCCTGGCGCGGTCGTGAAGGGACCGGGAGGCGCCATGGACCTGGTGAGCGGGGCCAAGCAGGTGCTGATCGTCATGGACCACCTGTCGAAGCGGGGCGACAAGAAGATCCTCAAGGAATGCAGCTTGCCGCTCACCGGCAAGCAGGTGGTCAACAAGGTGATCTCCTCGCTGGCGGTGCTCGAGATCACCAGCGACGGCCTGCGGCTGCTGGAACGCGCCCCGGGTGTCGAGGTTGACGAGATTCGCGACGCGACCGAGCCCGAGCTCATCACCGACGGCGAGGTACCAGAGATCAACGTCTAGTGGTATCGGTGTTGCAACGCGGGTAGGCACACCTCAGAACGAGCCGCCCCCAGGGCCGTTCTGTCTGGAGCCGCCGACATGCTGCACCGAATCACGATGACGATGTTGGTCCTCGGGCTGACGATTCTGGCCGCCGGGTGTGAGTTCGCGCGTCAGAGCGAACGCTTCCCACTCAGCCCTACCGACGTATCCATAACCCCGGTTCTGCTCGGCACCTGGCAACTCAGCACGGCCTCCAGCGGGCTGCCCACCGCGGGCGAGTGCTCCGAGCTCACCTTCAGCTTCGACCAGCAGCAAGGGGACGTCTACACCGGAACGTTCGACGGCGTGTGTGGCGACGGGACCATGCTGACGGGCACCGCGACCGGCACCTACCAGGACGGGGTGATGACGGTGCACGCGGTCGGCACGGCGAGCCAGGGAGGCATCGAGTGCGCGTTCACACTGGACGGGACGGCGCTGGTGACCGAGACGCAGATCAACATCGAGTACAGCGGCACGAGTTGCCTCGGCCCGGTCAGCGGCTCCGAGGTGCTCGAGCGAGGCTGAGATCTAGGCAAGCGACTCGAGAAAACGCCGGATCTGCCCCTTCGTCAGCACGAACCCGCTAAGACGACGGTCACCCGCGACTAGTGTCGGAATGGTGGGTACGCCCTCTCGCCGCGCCCGCCCGAGGTTGGTCAACAGTTCGACCTTCTCCAGCTCGACCTCAGGAAACTCCGCCAGCAGGCCGCGCAGGAACAGTCCGGCCGCGTGGCAGCGCGGGCAGATCATCGAGTGGTAGAACGTCACCGTCTTCATCGCACTCTTCCGGACACGGATGGCTCGTTCGACGACGCGATCAGCGACCCGAGCTTCCTGGCTACGGCAGCCAGGAGGGCCACGCCCACGATCCAGGTCATCAACGACCGCGCCTGAGAGAGCGGGAACACCAGCCAGACCAGCACGACCGCGATACCGGCAACCAGGGCCAGCCGGCCTACGAACCGATGGACGCGTTGCCAGTCAAAAGGCTCTTCTTCGAGCGCCCAGGGCGAGGCCAACGTCGGCAAACGATTGCCCCACACGGCGAAACCGGCTCCCCACAACAGGCCTTCGAGCCGGACAAGAGGCTCCCTCCAGTCTGGAGAAACGACACCTGTCGAGATGCAGAGCTGGGCCGTCAGGTCCAGCGACACGATGACGCCTACCGCGGTGAAGACGATCCGGTGCCAGTCGAGGATGCGCCGTTCTTCACCCGTGCGGCGACCGGCAGGCGAAATTCGCCACGCAACCACCGCGAGCATCAGCGGCAGGACCAGCATCCGGGCCAGCCACCGTCCCGCGTATTCGGGGTGCAAGCTCCAGCCCCAGAGTGACAGCGCGGCCACGAGACCGACTGCGAGACACGGCGGCCACCAGGACTGTCCCCTCACGCCTCCCTCCGTGCGATTCGCGGGGCCGGGGCCCGATCGGCCAGACCGAACGACTCGGCAAAGCCGAGCAATGCCTCTTCGAGGACCGTCATGCGAAGACGGTAGATGACCGTCGTGCCCTTCTTCGAGGTGTCGACCAGGCGAGCCTCTCGCAGCACGTTGAAGTGCCCCGACATGGTGGCCTTCGACAGCTGAAACTCATCGGCCAGCTCGCCGGCCGTCCGCGGACGGTCACGCAGAAGCTGAAGCACGCGGCGACGGGTAGGGTCGGAGAGCGCCTGGAACACGTCTCGGCTCATGATTCGTTATTTTGCTTATTACCGAAATATAAGTCAAGCTCCTCCCTCCACACGTAACGCATGGAGCACTGCCGTCGTATCATTAGTGGTTTGTAACGTCGCAATCTTGACCGGAGGCCAGAGTCCGATGCCGACCCTCAGCCAGCGCACCTGCTGCGCCGCCCTCGTCACGCTGCTCCTGAGCGCACCGATTGCCCTCGCGCAGGATCCACCCGAGCTGCCCGAGCAGTACCGCGATCCGATCGCGCTGATGTCGGAAGTGCTCGGCGCCTACACCTTCGAGATCTCTTCGGAGAACGCCGAGGCGCAGGACTTCTTCACTCAGGGAATGCAGCTGATGTTCGCCTTCGCCAAGGCGGACGCCGTGCGGTCGTTCCGGGAAGCGTGGAAACGGGACCCGAACTGCGCCATCTGCTACTGGGGCGAGGCGTGGGCCTGGGGCTCGTATCTGAACGGCCCGATGCGCCCGCCCGAAGCGCCGCATGCGTATGCCGCCGTGCAGCAGGCCCGGCGACTGTCAGAGGTGCACGCCAACGCGAAGGAGCGGGCCTATATCGACGCGCTCTCGGTGCGCTACGTCGAGAACTTCGAGGTGGACAAGCGGCGCGAGCAGGACGAGGCCTACGCCGAGGCGATGCGGTTGCTCGTCGAGCAGTTCCCGGACGACCTCGACGCGACGACGCTGTATGGCGATGCGCTCTTCCTGCTGGAGCCGCGACGCGGAACGCGCGACCTGAACGACCCCAGGGTGCAACGGCTCCACTCCGTGCTCGAGAGCGTGCTCGAGCGGGACATCAAGCACCCGGGAGCGTGTCATCTCTACATCCATGCCACCGAGTCGACATCGCGTCCGGACAAGGCGGAGGCGTGCGCCGAGCATCTCGGCATGGCGATTCCGGGGGCGAGCCACATCAACCACATGCCGTCGCACACCTGGAACGAAGTGGGCCGCTGGGGTGACGGGGTGCGCTCGAACCTGCTCGCCTGGCACTCGGATCAGATGTCCGAGTTCGGCACCGGGGTGGCGATTTATCCGACCCATAACCTGCACATGCTGCTCTTTGCCGCCTCCATGGACGGACAGGGGGCCATTGCCATCCAGGCCGGGAAGGACTTCCAGAAGCTGACCGGCAACAGCGTGCACCACGTCCTGACCCTGATCCGCTTCGGGCGGTTCGACGAGGTCCTCGCCGTCACCGAACGGCCGGACAATGAAATCGCGGGCGGGCTCTGGGACTTCGCGCAAGGCTACGCACACCTGCGGGAGGGTGATGCCGACTTCGCCGAGGTGTATCTGAACCGGGTGAAGGAGCTGGCGGCCACCTCGGAAGCGCAGATGCGCTTCCATCCGGCCGAGACCCTGCTCGGCGTGGTGGCCGGCATCCTGGAGGGCGAGCTCCATCGGGAGGCCGGCGACCTGAACGCGGCCCAGGCCGCATTCGAGCAGGCGGTCGAGCTCGAGGACAGTCTGGCCTACGACGAGCCGGAGCCGCTGCCCTTCGCCGCCCGACACTGGTTGGGCGCGTTGCTCCTCGAGCGGGAGCAGTGGGCGGCCGCCGAACGGGTGTTCCGGGCCGAGATCGAGGACCATCCGCACAACGGCTGGTCGCTGTTTGGTCTGAAGACCGCCATCGAAGCGCAGGGGCGCACCGATGCCGCTGTGGATGCCGACCTCGAGCAGAGCTGGGCGCGCGCCGACACCTGGTTGTACACCCCGCGGTACTAGGGCGCGCCGACGTCGAGGGGGCGCCCCCGCCACGTCGAGGTCTTCAGCTCGATCGCATGGTGGTCGGGGTCTCGGAAGTAGAGGCTGTGGCCGCCCTCGGGCCAGTCGACCACGCTCTCGATCTCGACGCCCGCGTCCTCGAGTCGCCCCCGCCATCGCTCGAGATCGACGGGCCGGATGCCGAAGGCCACGTGCTGTTGCCCGCGGCTGTCTGAGGGCGGAATCGTTCCGTATGGCGTCACCGTGGGCTCGACAGACGCCCCCTGCTTGAACAGCAGCAGCACCTGCTCGTCGGTCACGTCGAGAGCCACCATCCGTTCGATCGGCTCCATCGCCCGGGTGAATCCCAGCACACGCTGATAGAACTCGAGCGACCGATCGAGATCAGCGACGTAGAGCGCCGTCTCGGTCACCGCCACCACCTTCTCTTCCGCCGCCAGCGCCCGCTTCTCGGCCTGCTCCTCCTCCCGCACCCGGGCGAGAGCGGACGCGATGAGTCCGGTCGGGACCGCCACCACCCCGAGGCCGGCCATCAGCACCAGGAACGTAAACGTGCGCCCACCCGCCGTCACGGGAAACGCGTCCCCGTAGCCGACCGTGGTCAGGGTCACGACCGCCCACCAGAGACTGTCGAACACCGAGGCGAACCGCTCCGGCTGCGCCGTGTTCTCGAAGTAGTAGATGCCCACCGCGGAGAGATAGATGAGCACCATGGCGGTGCCCAGGAAGGCCACGAGCTCCTCGCGCACCAGGCCGGCGGCGCGCCGGAACCGCGCCATCGCGTCTCCATAGCGGGCCAGCTTGAGGATACGAGCCAGCCGGAGCAGGCGTAGCGCCCGGATCGAGCGCAGGTCGACCCCCAACGCCACGTAGAACGGCAGGATCGCGAGGAGATCGATGATGCCGAAGAAGCTGAAGACGAACGCCAGCTTCCGGTCCGCCACCAGGAAACGGAGGAGGTATTCGACCGTGAACACCGCCACCGAGAAGACCTCCAGGCGGCGCAGGAGTTCCCGGGTCTCGGGAGAAAGATCCGGGAGCGTCTCGACCGAGAATGCGCCGATGGTGACGAGGATGAGGCAGACGATGACGGCGTCGAACAGACGACCCGCGAAGGTGTCGGTGTCCTCGACGATACGCTTCAGACTCACGCCGGAAGTGTATCCCGAGCCGAGACCGGCTCAGTTGCCGAGGGCGGCGGTGACGACCGTCCCGCAGGGCCAGAAGCCTGCGCGTTGCAGTGTCGCTCGGGAGGCGTCATTGGCAGGCTTGCAGCGTGCCGCGGGCACCGAGACCGCGGCGCCGGAACGACTCCTTCACGTCCATGTAGATATCGCCGTAAGGTCGGTTGTAGTGGAAGAGCACGCCTCCGGTCGCGGCGACCCGGCCGTCGACCTCGACGACGGCGCGCCATGGCAACTGCGCCTCCGGAGTGTCCGGCGCCTCGTCGGCAGTCGCCGGTCGAAAACGGGCTCCAGCCACGCTCAGCGCCGTCTGAGCACGGTCGTGGAACAGGATCGACTCACACTTGAGATCGGTCCCGAAAGCGTGCAGCATCACGCTCGCCAGCGCGTCGTTGGTTTGCACCCGCATGGCCACGGGACAGGCGGTCGCCGCCAGGGCATGGAACGCTGAAAAAAGCTGGGAGCGGTAAGCCGGCGCGAGGAAGACTCGAAAAGGGTGGGTGTCCCCTCCCAGGGACCTGCGACGACCAGCGAACCGTAACCAAGGTCGGCGTCGCCGCTGCGGAGCCTGAACTCGCGGGTCCAACCGCGACGTCGATGAAACGAATCCTGCACGACCTGGCAGGCCATCTCGTGCAGATACATGTCCCGCCAGGGCTGGAGGTCCTCGGCCGTCGTCTCGATTACCGAGATTACGGAACAAGCCATGCTGGTGAGATAGCCTCGAAGCCCCGTACCTGGAGGCGTCGTCTTCAGCCGAGCGACGCCCGGGCGCGCACGGCCAACCCTACAGTGCCAGGGTTGGCTTATGCCAACGCACCGATCGCTGGCGTTGGGCCGGCGCTGGACCGCGGCCGCGGCGTGGGGCTCCGGGCCCCCACTAGCGGCCGCGTGGGGCTTGGGGCGAAGCCCCATGTGAATCTAATACAACAGCATGGCGACGACGAAGATGAGAATGGCCAGCATGACGACCCACTGCCAGACTTCCTGCTTGTCGTCGGACGGAATGAGCTGGAACGAAATGCTGCGGTGGTTGTCGACGACGTTGCGCAGGAAATTGGCGGACTCGAGCTGCGGACTGTCCATCGAGAACGACCGCCCGCCGGTGCGCTGGACGACCATGTTGAGCCCATCCTGCTCGAGTCGCGTCCGCTGCCCTTCCAGGTCCGCTTCCAGCGTCTCGTCGTAGTCGACACCTCGCACGTAGTCGAGCAGCACGCTGTCGACGTTCACACCGGTCCGGCTGCCGATCCCGACGGGGTAGATCGCGAGCCCCCGGCGGTTGAACTCCCCGAGCGCGATGTCCAGACGACTACGCTGCTCGGCATCGATCAGGAAGTCGCCGTCGGTAAACAGCAACACCAGCCGGTCGCTCCGCTCCTCGGGCTGCCAGTCGTCCTCTCCAGACTCGAACCGATCCTGGTTGTCGAGCGACAGGTAGATCGACTCGAAGGCGGTCGCGATGTCGCTGTCCCAGGGAAATGCATCCCCGGAGAGGGTCACAGGCGGACCGATCCGCCCCACTTCCTCCACGAATCGCTCGGCGTTGGACGACAGATGCACTCTACGGAGCGCGGTCGTCCCCCAGACGAACACGGCCGTCCGGTCGCCCGGTGTCAGCACGTCCTGCGTATAGAGGCTCAGCGCCTCCCGCACGGCAAGCTCGAGTCTCGACGGACCGAGATCCCTGACCCACATGGAGGCCGAGGCATCGACCGCCACGATGACGTCCACATCGCCACGCTTGAAGCTCGAGGCACCGTAGACCCAGAACGGCCGGGCGGCAGCCACGGCCACCAGCGCCAGCGCGGCGATGGCGAAGAACCAGAACTTGATATGGCCGAAGAATGGATATTTCGACCCTTCGGTCTTTGCCGGTCGAAGTTGGAGTCGGAGGGCGAAGACGACCAGACCGAAGGCCAGCAGCAGCCCGGCGATCGGCACGATGGCCAGATACTCCGGGTTGGCGAACTCGACGCTGTCCCGGAACAGGCTGGTGATGGCGTCCACCGCTCGCGTCCTCAGACCTCAGGCAGATCCGGTCAGCCGCGGCGACGACGGACCGGCGTGCCCTCACCCTTCATCTGCTCGAGCTCGGGGGGCTCGATCTCGCGCGGTGCCTCGAGCGCCCGACGCACGGCCTCGGGGTTGCTGGTGAGGTCGTAATTCCACTTGTAGTCGAACCGATCGGTGAGATCGCTGCGAAGCGCGCGCTCGTAGTCGGGATTGATGGTCTCCATCACCTCGACGATGATGGCCTCCTTCATGCGGGCGGCATCCGGGTCCTCGCCATCGATGGCGCGATAGCGCTCCCGGGCCAGCATGAACTTCGCGCTCGCGAGCAGGTGCGACGCACGTGCGTCGTCCACCTCGTCTGACAGATCATCGACGACCGTCTCGAAGTCGCCCGTCAGGTAGCTGTAGGACGCCTGCTGCAGGAACGCATCCTGGAAGAGGTAGGAGTCGACCAGCTGCTGGACGCCCCAGACCCGACTCCCCTCGTAGAACGCCGATACCTCGGCCAGCTGCTGCTCGGCGGTCTCGTAGTCGGCCCGCTGCACGCTGTCGCTGAGCCCCTCGAGGTTGTCGTAGAACCCGGCGAGGCTGCGGGAGGGCACCCAGACTCCCACGAAGAACAAGAGCGCCAGCACGAAGCCAACGAGATAACGGAAGGAATGTTCCTTGTCGAGCAGGTCTGTCAGTCGCATGTCGTCTGTTCAGGCGCGGCACTGAGCCGGCCTGACTCCTCGGTCCTCGTCTCTAGGGGTTCGTCCCCCAGAGTAGCTCCGAAACGAATCCCAGCGGAATGCCGATCACCAGCAGCCCCATGGCCACCAGCAGGAACCTGGAATAGATGGGCACTCTCAACGCCCGGTGCTTCAACTCGACCCGCACCGCCTCGCGTTCGTCAATCGCCTGATAGGCGCGTAGCAGGCTGTCCTCGCTCGTGACATCGAAGTAGTCGCCCCCGTATTCCTGAATCTGCGCCACCAGCTGCGGCACGGTCGGGTTCAGGAAGCTCGCGGTACGGGCATCGCTGGTGTTGATGTAGATCACGTACGGAACGATGTTTCGGTTGCTGAGCTCCTCGAACTCCGCATCGGGGAACTCGTCGACCGCGGCATCGGTGATGATCAGCACGGCGCGGTTCTGGTTGCGGCCACGGCCCTGCGCCGCCTCGTCCCGGTCGAAGTGCTTCACGATGTCCTGGAGCGGCCGGATGATGTTCGTGTCTCCCTCGGCAGGAATGATCCGCACCTTGTCCCGCGGCACGACCATCGCCTTGTCGAGCCGCTGGGTCATCACATACGGCGCATCCCACACCTGGTAGTAGTAGAGCTCGTCGTCCATGACGAAGTCGTCCACCATGTAGGGATAGGTCGAGAACAGCCACAGCGAGACACGGTCGTTCTTCTCACGACGCATCTCCAGGAACTCGAGGTGCGCATCCCGAGCCACCTCGGCCTTCGACTTGTTCGTGTCCGGGAACTCCCAGGCCATCGAGCCCGAGGTGTCGACGAGATCGATCCGCACCCGCGACTCGACCGACCCGCTGACCTCCTCGGTGGCGGTGAGGAACGGATCGGCGACCGACACGATGAGCATCACGAGGGCTCCGGCCAGGAACAACTTCGGCGCGGTGTGCAGCACCCGGATCCAGAGGCGCTTCCGGTGCCCAGCCTCGATGAGATGGCCCGAGTGCTGGCGGGCATGGCGTTTACGCGTCGCGGCCAGCCGCAGCAACGTCAGGGTCAGGACCACACCCACCGCAATCGCCAGTACGGTCGCCATCCCGACGTCGCCGTAGCGCACCTGGGCATAGTCGGTCTCGAGCAGCTCGCGGAAGCCGCTGTCGAGGAAGGCGACCAGCTCGTTCCAGGGCATCAACATGACGTCATTCTCGGGACTAGCCGCCGAACACGCCCTTCACGGAATTGATCAGGCGCACATGGGGTCGCAGGTCGGCGAGCGCCCCCGAGATGGCATCGGCATCGGCCGACGGGCTCTCGATCGATGAGGTTCCGGACTCCAACCCCTGCTGATACGCCACCAGACGGTCCGTGAGCACGCGCAGTGCCTCCTTGCGGTGACCGTCATCGAGTCCAGCCACGAACCGCTGGATGTTGAGGGCCGTATCACCCGAATTCAGGTCGGTGAGGTCGGCCTGCAGATAGTCGCGAAGTGCCAGCACCAGTCCACGCTGGACATCGCGCACCCGGTCCCCCTCGGCGCCGGAGGGCAGATCCTGCAATCCGCCAAGCTCTCTGCTCACCGCCCGGCGAGCTTCCCACATCGAGGGCTGGACCGGAATCTGCGCCTCGATCTGGGCGAGCTCGTCCTCCTCCTGCTGCTTCTCGACCGACAACCCCTTGGGCTTTCGGGCCAGACGGACCAGCATGACGAGCCACAACACGAGGGGAAGCGGCGCGACGGTCCAGGCCATGGTCCGGAAGAACGTGGCCCGGTTGGCGAAGCTGCCCAGCTCGATGGTGTCGCGAATGGCCAACAACGGTTCGTCGGTGACCGAGGTGACATACCGTACCAACCCCTGTCCGCCGTCGACCTGCTGCACCTCCGCGTCCTCGATGTCTTCGCCGAGGTCGCGCACCAGGTAGTAGAAGCTGAAGTTCGGAAGCACGTAGGTCATCTTGTTCGGGTCGACCAGTCTGAACCCGTAGATGAAGTCCCAGATGTGCTCGTCCTCGACCTGCGTCTTCTCGACCGTCAGGGAGACCCCTTCGAACGGATGCACCGGCAAGGTCTCGGGCGCCACCCGATCCTCGAGCACGATGATCTCCTGCCCCTCGTCGATCAGGTCCGGGAACCGCACGCGATACCGCTGCGTGATGAGATCGCCGGTCTTGACCACCGTCGGCTCCAACTCGAGCGTCTCGACCTGCACCGGACCCATCGGCGCTTCCGCCGCGTCTGGCGGCTGGGCCGGCACCGTGGCTGGCAGAAACAGGGCAAGTGCGAGCGCCGTCGTGCGTGTCATGTTCACCGGTTGTCCATCCCTGGTCGTCGAAGTCCGATCTAGCGAGCGGTGCGCGAAATCAGGAACTTGGGCAGCTCCTCGATGTGGTTCTCCGGGGTCAGTACCACCGAGTCGATGCCCGCCTGATACTTCAACTTGTATTGCAGCGTCTCGCGCGACTCCTCGATACGACGACGGATCGCTCCAGCCTTGCGGGCGGAAATCACCGTCTGCTTGCCGGTCTCCATGTCCGAGATCCGGATGTAACCCAGGCGGCTCTTGACCGAGAACTCCTCGGGGTCATCCAGAATGAGCACGATCATATCGTGCTTCGCCGCCACGGTGCTGAGTTGCTTGAAGTCGATCGCGTCGTGGTCGTTGACGAGATCGACCAGGTCGGTGAGCACCACCACCGAGTGCCGCATCTTCAAGCGGGCCAGCATGAAATCGATGGCCACCTTGAGATGGGCAGGACGCTTCGACGGGAACTCCCGCTCGAGCTTCAGCTTCTCGAAGATCTGATACGCCATGTAAAAGACCTGCGAGGTGCCCATCTTGGGCTTCATGTAGAGCTCGATCCGATCGGAGTAGCCGAGCAGCCCGACCGGGTCACGCACGTTGGCGCGGGTCAACCCGATGTTCCCCAGCAGGTCCAGCATCAGCATCGCCTTGTTGGACTTCTGAGACACCTGGAACAGGGTCGAGTAGGAGAGGTCGCAGACGATGAGCGTCCGCAGCTCCTTGGGCTCCATCCGCTCGATCCGGAACAGCTTCTCCGGATACGTGCGCATGCTCAGGCTCCAGGCCACGTCCTTGAGCGGCTGGCCTGGTCGCCACTGGTCGACGCCGACGATGTCGTAGCCGGCACCCTTGAATCCGCTCTTGTGCTCGCCGAAGTGAATGCTCGTGGAGGGCTTGCGAGCCCGGATCCCGTGCTTGATGTCACGAAACCGGGCATAGACCTCCTCTACTTCCAAGGCGGAACCTCCATGTCGCGGAGAATCTGCTGCAGGAGCTCGTCCTTGTCGACGGAGAACTCCATCCCCTCGCGCAGAACCAACCGATGGGCGAGGACCGGCCCCGCCACCTCTTTGATGTGATCCGGCGTGACCTGCAGGTCACCATTGAAGAAGGCGAACGTCCGCGCGACCGCCTCGAGGTGAAAGTGGACGCGAGGCGAAATACCGACCCGGATGTACTCCTTGACCGCCCGGGCGGCCCGACCCTGGACCCGATGCGGACGGGTATTCCGGATGAGACGGACCTTGTACTGCGCCCCGTAGTCCGACATCTTGACGTTGTCGTAGATGTAGCGGGCGATGTCGAGCACTTCGTACAGGTCGGTGAGTTTCTCGACCTTGCGTCCGACCACGTTGCCGGCCGTGATCTTGTACTCGTCCTCTTCTTCTTCGGGGTCCATCATGTTGATGGAGATCGTGGTCCGGTCGAGCTGGGCTACCGGATTGGCGAAGGTGCCCTCCTCCTCACCGAAGATGTTCTCGGTGCAGATGACCATGAAGAAACGAGGCCCCGTGATGTCGTTGAAGTCGCATGACAGCGGGAAGAGGGGCAGCATCTTGCCCTCGGCGAGGTTGCCGTAGTCCGAGCTGAGGGTGGCTGAGCTCTCCTCCATCCCCTCGAGCACGGCCGCCTTCGTCTTGCCCGACAAGCGGTTGTCCTCGTCGATGAGGACGATGTGAGCCATCAGCTTGCCCGGCTTGAACACGAGCTTGCGGCTGCCGTCGGTCTCCTCGACGATGGTCTCGTAGCCGAGGATGTCCTCGGGCATGTAGGTCGGCAGCCCCTGGATCCGCTCGAACTTCGCGTCGATCGCCATGGCGCAGGCGCTGACCAGGTCGGTCTTGCCGGTTCCGGTCGGTCCCTTGAACATGACGTGCGGCTGCCGCAGCAGCTTGCTCTGACTGAGCTTGTCCGTATACGGGAGCAACGTGAAGAACGCCCACGACAGGATGCGCGCGGCATCGTCGAGGCCGTAGAGCCACTTGGTCGACTCCTTCTGGAACCGCTGGACCACTTCGTTGGCGCGGTCGAAGTCGATAGTGCGTGTCGGTTGAACGGCCATGTAATCCTCTCGTGCTCCGGACGCCTCGAACGTGGCGCGCGGCCGGTCCGAAGGCCGGCCGCGAACCGGCGGTAAGTGTGGCCGCCGTCGGCGACCCCGTCAAGACAGGTGCGACACCGGGTGACTACTGACGTCCCCCACCTACGGTGAACCCGACGTAGAACTCGCGTCCTGGCGAGGGTTCGAAGTAGCGGCCGCCAAAGGCATTGGTAATCCCCGAGGAGTTGTAGCGCTCGTCGAAGATGTTGTCGAAGCCGACGAACGGACGGACGTCGACATCACCGACCTTCGTGTCCCAGCCGAACCGAAGGTCGACCACCGTGTAGGCCCAGTTGAAGACCGTGTTGGCGTTGTTCAGCGCGTAGTCGTCGTTCCAGCGCACCGTCGCGCCGGAGCGCAGGCCGAAGGGCGCCGTGTAGTTGAACCCGAGGAACATCCGGTGGGGTACCGCCCCCGGCTCGAGCATGCCGGAGAAGTCATCACCCTCGGGCGTGAAGTTCTCGAATACGAAGTCCTGGTAGGTGTAGGAGAAGCGCGCGTCGAAGCTGGCGGTCGGCAGCCAGTCGAGCGCCAGCTCGAACCCGTCGCGCGACGTCTCACCGGCGTTGCGAAAGAAGGTCTCTTCGGTGATCGGGCTCTGGAACGGCACCAGCGCGTTGTCTACGGTCGAGAAGTAGACGGCCACTTCATAGCGAAGCCGAGCCGCCTCGGCGAGGCCGCGGACACCGACTTCGAAACTCTGGAGGTCTTGCGGATCCAGGTTCTGATTGAAACCGCCTGAACCGTCCTCGGTATTCGACAGCTCGACGGTGGTCGGCGTCTCGTAGGCCGTCGAGAAATTGCTGAACAGGTTGACGCCCGGCGCGGCGGCGATGGTGATGCCGACCGAGGGGCTCACCGCGTCCATCGTGCGGTCACCAGACTGGTCGCCATCGTCCAGCTTCCGGTCGCCGGCCTGGAAGTCGTAGTAGTCCCAGCGCACTCCGGCACTGAGTCGAACCCGGTCGGTCGGCGAGATCCCGATCTGGGCGAAGGGACCGGCCGACAGCACCTCTTCGGTCTGATCCACGAGCAGGCTGCCGTTGGTGGCCCGCCCCCCGGCGGTGGTCGGCGCGACCTGCCTGAACTCCATCCGGTCGTCGTTCTGCGACGCGACGTCGACACCGGCGGCCCAGTCGATCCCGGTGCCCCCACGCTGGGTGCTGCCGATGTACTCGGACCGGAATCCGAACCCGTTGCGACCAAGGTCGACGTTGCGGAACGCGCCGACGGCGCCCAGATCCCGCCACATGCCCCAGCCGGTGGCGCGGAACACCTGGGTACCACTGAGCCGATGCTCGAGGGTGACGCCCCCCTGCCCCTGGGTCGCAGCCTCACCCCAGTTACGCGCCGCGGCGACGCCACGCGCCAGGCAGGCGCCCGACAGGCAACTCCCATCGCTGTCGCGGACGGGATCACCACGGGCATCTGATTCGTTGAGGAAGCTCGGGCTCTCGGCAAACGGCGAGTCGTAGAAGTTGAAGATCCCGCGGATCTCCGTGTCGGCACCCAGTTCGTGCCGCATCACGAAGTTCGCCTGGGTGATCTCGGCCGCGCCGTTATCCCGGAACCCGTCGGTCTCGAAACGGCTCGCGCTGAGCATGAACTGGGTACTGTCGCTGCCACCGTCGACCCGAAGCTGCTGGCGGTTGTAGCCATGGCTACCGAACTGCACGTCGGGGCGGATGGTCAGGGCCCGCGACTCGTCGAAGGTGGTCTGCAGGTTGATCACGCCTCCAGCCGCGTTGCCATACAGCACCGAGCTCGGCCCACGGATGACGTCGATCCGGCCCACCGACCCGAGGTCGACGTTACCCGGCTCGGTCGTTCCGTCCGCGGTGGTGATCGGAATTCCGTCCTGGATGATCGCCAGTCCGCGCAGTCCGAAGCGCGGTTGCGGAGCGCGGATGCTGAGCCCGATGCCCCCGGAGAGCCCGTAGTTCCGCCGATTCTGCACATAGAGACCGGGAATACCGCGGAGCGCCTCGTCGAGCGAGGAACGGCGCTGAGCGAACTCGATCTGATCCCGGGACACGACGGCGACCGAATTCGGGACCCCTGACAGGTCCTGGTCGGTCCGGGTCACGACGACCGTTTCATCGAGGGGTGCCAGCCCGAGGGTCATGTCGACCGTGACGGCCGCGTTGGACACCGTCGCGGGCTGCTCTTCGCTTCCGAACCCGGGCAGCACACCCCGCACCGCATAGCTCCCGGCCGGCAGCGCCAGAATCTCGTAGCGACCAAGGCCGTCGCTCACGCCCACGTAAACCGTGCCAGACGTGGTGTCGGTGGCGGTCACGGTGACGCCGGGCAGCACCGCGCCGCTCTCGTCCCTGGTGACCCCTTCGATGCGTCCCGACTGTGCCGCAACCTCGGCGACCAGCGCGACCACCAGCAGCAAGGCCACCCGAACGCTCAGATTCAATGCCTGGCGAATAGTGCTCATCTTCACGATTCCTGTCGCCTTTCGTTCACGCGCCTGTCCGGCCCCCATGCGGATTCCGGAATCTCACATGACAGGAGCCTTCGCGGAACCTGCCCGCGAAGGCTCTCGGTTCACACGCCTCGAATGATGCGCCCGCCAACGGGCGGCCGATGCCGATCAGTTCGCCAGCGGGTCGGGTCGCATCTGAAACTTCACGATGCCCGGCTTGACGCCCTGACCACCCTCGATGTGCCAGGTGGCCGCTTCGCCGTAGGTCGCCCACAACCCCCGCCCCTTCCAACCGGCGTCGGGATCGTCGATCCGACCGTCGAGTCCCCGGGTGAAGAACCCTTGCGGGTAGGGCACCCGGAGCACCGTCCACTCACCCGAGTCAGGGTCCAGCGCCAGCAACGAATCCGAGTTGGAGCCGGTCGCGATCGGCACGTCGGCGCCCAGGCCCAGGACGTTCCACTGGTCCACCCAGTTGTAGTAGTGGAAGTCGGCGCGCACCGGCGGGTTGGTACCGGGGATGGTCGGACCCGGCGTTTCGTACAACGTCCAGCCCTGGACGCAGTGCCGCCCCTGAGCCGTCTCGGGCCCGCTGTGCACCTCGCACTTGGAACGGTCGAAGCTGGCCAGGTGGCTGCTTCCCGACAGCGCCGTCCAGATCACCCCATCGCGATCGATGTCGATACCCCGGGCGCCAAAGCCCCGCTTCTCGGCGGGCACACTCGGGTCGAGCACCGACGGCACATCGAAAATCTCGGTCACGCAGGTCTCGGGCGGATTGTCCCCGACGTCGAGACGGGCCAGCGTCCCCGGGAACCGATTGGCGCTGATCCAGACCGCGCTGTCGTCGGTGGGGTCGCCGATGACGCCGTAGCTCCCCACGATCACGCGGGTGTCGAGGCTGAGGTCGGGGGTGCTTTCCTGGCCGCGCCGCGCCGGCTCGTTCCACGGCTTCGTGATGCGGCCGTCACCGTTGGTGTCGACGACCGTCGGGCACCATCCCTGGGACGCGCGTTCGTCACCGGTCTCGTCGTAGAGCTTGGTATCGATCCAGCCGACGACCTGTCCCCCGCCGCTGAAGTACAGCGTGTCGTTCTCGTCCTCGGCGAACTGCAGGTGGTGGGTCCCGAAGCAGGTATCGACCATCACGAACTTCTGCGTCGGCGGGTCGTAATACACGGCCGACCGGAACCCGTTGTCGAGCGGGAAGTATTGCGCGAACGCGTTGTCCGACCCCTCCCGGCAATAGTCCGGATTTGCCCGATTCCGGATCGCCGAGGTCATCCAGACCCGCCCCTTCTGGTCCATCATCGGGTTGTGCGGGTTGGCGGGGTCGTTCCAGATCAGCTCGTCGCCGAAGAAACGTGACGGCGCGGGCATCGACTGGGCGATCATGCCGGGCACCGTGTCGGGATCGACCCGCAGCGGCACCTTCAGGTTGGTGGCCAGATGCGTGGTCGGATCGAGCAGCGTCAGATAGTCGTTCGAGATGTTCACGCCGTAGATCGGGCCATTGGCGTTGACCTGCGGGTTCCGCTTGTCGGTGGCGATCTCGTCGTGGACGTAGTCGATCTCGCTGCCCCACTCCCACATCGAGATGACGACGTTGCGTTCGAGCCCCTCCGGACGCGGGGGCGCGCTGGGCACGGCGCCACCGGCGATCCGCTCGCTCCAGTCGGCGAACATCTGCAGCCCGCGTTGCCGACCGAACCGATTCATCGCGTTGGTCATCTGCGAGCCACGCTGTCCCATCTGCACCCGGTGGTCCCAGGCAGCCAGCGTCGAGTCGAACTGGTCGAGGTTGTCGATCTCGCGGATGATCCGATTCCCGAGCTGGTGGCAGAGCATGCAGCCCTGCTTCTGGATGTCGACCCACTGCTCCTGGTGCTCGAGGGTGGTGGCGATTCCGTTGCCATCGTCCCCGGTTCCGGGAAACTCGCTCTGCCTCGGCGGCTGGATCAGCGAGTACCAGTAGTTGGCCGGATAGACGCGGGCGGCGGCCACCGGATCGGTCGCGACCGTGACCTCGAGGTCGATGCTGTCGCCGGGCGTTGCCGTGACGCCGGCCGAATCGAGCAGGCCGTACCCCCGGACCCAGACCTTGTAGCTGGCCTCGGGCAGCTCCGGGATCAGGAACCGCCCGCCGTCGGTGGTCACGACGCTCTTGATGAACTTCGTCGGAAGGTCGGTGGTCTCGGCAATGACCCAGACGCCCGCCTCGGGCCCCTGGCTGCTGGTCACCGTCCCCGCGATGTCCCCTTCCGCCGCTCGACCGGGCGCACTGGCCCACACCAGCGAGAGACCGACGAGCGCCGACGTCGCGAGCGCTCCGGCGATGCGATTCGTCTTCGTCATGGCGAACTCCCCTTGTCCTACCCGAGCATCCTCGAACGGGCCCCTACTTGCGCGAAGCGATCCAATCTCCGGTGCCATACCAGGAGAAGCTTCCGCTCGCGCCCTGGATGGAATCTCCGCTGACTTCGCCCTCGAACGTGATCGGCTGATCGCCGTCGAGGTCCGGCACGACCACGGTGAAGGTCAACGCCGAGCCGTCGAGTGTCCCGTCCACGGCCAGGATCTCGCGATCACCGATGTCGATCTCGCCACCGATGCTGGTGCCGTCCTGCTCGAACTGCGCCTGCCAGGTGGTCTCGCCGGTCTGGGTGCGTAGGGTCATCTCCCACTCACCGGTGAGATTGCCCTGCCCCAGCAGCGGCACACCGAGCACCACGCTGGCCGCCAGGGCGACCATCGCCAGCCGTTGGACCATCCTCACTCCTCCACTCCGCGATGCAAACGGCCATTTTATGTCCCGCCATCTTGGCGGTCAAGAAAGCAAGCCTCTGTCGCTCAATAGATTAGCGACGGTTTGGCGGCAACCAACCAAAGCCGCGCGCCTTCGCTCCGGAGCCGCCCCTCCGGCCGTGACGCCAGGGCGCTTGACGCCGGGTCGAATCCGAACGATCCTACGCGCCCCCATGACGACAGAAACGACTGTTGCGACCGTTCCCTATTGGATCAACGGTCGTCAGGCAACCCCCAAGGACGCCCGCCGACTCCCGGTCACCAACGCGGCGACCGGTGAAGTCGTCCGCGAGGTCCCGTGCGCCGACGCCACCGACATCGACCTGGCGGTGGAAAGCGCGCAGGCGGCGCTCGACGGCTGGCGGGCCACGCCCCCGTTGCGACGGGCGCGCATCCTGATGCGGTTCCGCGATCTGCTGGTGCAGCACAAGAGTCAGATGGCCGCGGTGGTCACCGAGGAGCATGGCAAGACCCTCGAGGACGCCGAAGGCTCCGTGCAGCGGGGTCTGGAGGTGGTCGAGTTCGCCACCGGCATTCCGCACCTCTTGAAGGGCGAGCACTCCGAGGACGTGGGTGCTGGTATCGACTCCCACACCGTGCGACAACCGCTCGGCGTGTGCGCCGGCATCACTCCGTTCAACTTCCCGGTGATGTGTCCGCTCTGGATGATTCCGGTGGCGCTGGCCTGTGGCAATACGTTCATCCTCAAGCCGTCGGAGAAAGATCCGTCCGCCAGCGTGATGATCGCGCATCTGTTGAAAGAGGCGGGTCTGCCCGACGGCGTTCTGAACGTGGTGCAGGGAGACAAGGACGCCGTGAACGCGCTGCTCCAGCACCCCGGCATCTCAGCCATCTCCTTCGTCGGTTCGACCCCGATCGCGCGGCACGTGTACGAGACGGGCACCGCGGCCGGCAAGCGGGTGCAGGCGCTCGGGGGCGCCAAGAACCATGCGGTGGTGCTCCCCGACGCCGACCTCGACGGGGCGGCAGATGCGCTGATCGGGGCAGGCTACGGCTCGGCCGGTGAACGCTGCATGGCGATCTCGGCGGTGGTGGCGGTGGGCGAAGCAGGCGACGCG
>MDTE01185143.1_pt1 | contig 18643 bp, 17 predicted proteins | sample 811231 | NCBI WGS metagenome assembly MDTE01 (sample SAMN05326651, study PRJNA326480) | marine metagenome | isolation source: seawater | place: Indian Ocean: Red Sea | collected 2010 | reverse complement strand
AATTTCTATAAAATAATTTATACATTAATTATCTATGTCTTTTAATACTTTTGGAAAAATTTTTAGGTTTACTACATGGGGAGAGTCGCATGGACCGGCTATCGGCTGTGTAATTGACGGTTGTCCCCCAAATATACCCATATCTGAGAAAGATATTCAAAAAGATATGGATAGAAGGAGACCTGGGCAGTCAAAGTTTACAACACAAAGAAAGGAGTCAGATAAAGCTGAAATATTATCTGGCGTGTTTGAAGGTAAAACAACAGGAACTCCAATCTCCATAATAATACATAATGAGGACAAAAGATCTAGAGACTATGAAACAATAAAAAATAAGTTCAGACCTGGTCATGCTGACTATACTTATTTTAAAAAATACGGCATTAGAGATTACAGAGGAGGAGGAAGACAATCTGCAAGAGAAACTGCATGTAGAGTTGCTGCAGGCGCTGTTGCAAAAATAGTATTAAAAAAACTTATTGGAAATAAATTTAATGTTATTGGAGCGGTTACACAATTAGGTTTGATGTCTTGCGATAAATCTAAATGGGAAAATAGTGAAATTAGAAAAAATCCTTTTTTCTGTCCTGATAAAAATTCTGTTAAACTTTGGGAAAAATATCTTCTCGCTGTTAGGAAAGCAGGATCTTCATGTGGTGCAATTATTGAATTAAGAGCAACTGGTATTCCGGTTGGCTTAGGGGCTCCAATATATTCAAAATTAGATACTGATATTGCAGCTGCATTAATGAGTATCAACGCAGTTAAAGGAGTTAATATTGGAGCGGGTATGAATGCTGCTTTTTTAAGTGGTGAGGAAAATTCAGATGAAATGAGAAAAGGATCTGGAAAAGTAAAATTTAAGACTAATCAAGCAGGAGGAATTTTAGGAGGAATTTCCTCTGGACAAAATATTGTAGCTTCATTCGCAGTGAAGCCAACATCATCAATTTTAAACAGTCGAAATACAATAGATAAAAAAGGTAAAAACACAAATATTTCTGTCAAAGGCAGACACGATCCATGTGTTGGTATCAGGGCAGTTCCAATAGGTGAAGCAATGATTAATTGTGTGCTATTAGATCATTTTCTTTTGAATAGAGCGCAGTGTGGTTAATTAGAAATCTTATTCTTATTTTTTGCTAAAATAATATTTGAGTTAAGTGTTTCTTCAATTTTATTTACTATTGATAAACTATCTAATCCAGCTGTTTCATACATTTTCTCTGGTGTATCTTGATCAATAAAAATATCAGGTAGAATCATAGATCTAAATTTTAAACCTGTATCAAAAACACCCCTATCTGACAGTAATTGCATTACATGAGATCCGAAACCTCCTATTGAACCTTCTTCGATTGTTATGAGGACTTCGTGATTGGTTGCTATCTCCATAATTAATTTTTCGTCTAGTGGTTTAGCAAATCTTGCGTCAACAATTGTACATTCTATTCCTTTTAAAGAAAGTTTTTCCGACGCCTTTTTACATTCTGCAAGTCTTGTTCCAAAATTTAGTAAAGCTACCTTCTTCCCCTCCTTAATAATTTTTGCTTTACCGATTTCTAAAACATCTTTGATAGATGGTAATTGAACTCCCACACCATTACCTCTTGGATATCTAAAGGCCGATGGTCTATTATTTATTTCGACTGAAGTATTAATCATTTTTACCAATTCTGCTTCATCGCTAGCTGCCATTACTACAAAATTTGGAAGAGTAGATAAATATGTAATGTCAAAAGAACCAGCGTGGGTGGGTCCATCTGCTCCGACTAATCCTGCTCTATCAATTGCAAATCTTACTGGTAAAGACTGCAAGGCAACGTCATGAACAACCTGATCGTATGCTCTTTGTAAAAAAGTTGAATATATAGCAGCATAAGGCTTATAGCCTTCTGTGGCTAATCCAGCAGCGAAAGTAACAGCGTGTTGTTCTGCTATTCCAACATCAAAGGTTCTCTCTGGAAACCTTTTTTCAAATAAATTAAGACCTGTACCTGAAGGCATTGCCCCCGTAATTCCTACTATTTTTGTGTCTTGTTCAGCATGTTTTATCAAGGTTTCAGCAAAAACACTTGTATATGATGGTGTGTTGGATTTAGATTTCGATTGTACCCCTGTGGAAATATTGAATTTTGAAACACCATGATATTTATCACCTGACTGTTCAGCTGGTTTGTAACCTTTTCCTTTTTGAGTTCTTATATGTATTAGCACTGGACCTTGATGGTTAGAGTTTTTTACATTTTCAAATATCTGAACCAAATTTTCTACATCGTGTCCATCAATTGGTCCTATATAATAAAATCCTAATTCACTGAATAAAGTCCCTCCTGTAACCATATTTCTTAATATGTCTTCCGCTCTTCCAGCTTTTTGACTAAATCTTTTCGAGAATGCTGAAATAATCATTTTTATAGTTTCTCTAAAACTAAAATATAGTTTTCCTGATAAAAGATTCGCTAAATACTTACTCATAGCTCCAACTGGCCTTGCAATTGACATATCATTATCGTTAAGGACTACTATTAAATTAGATTTTAATGCGCCTGCATTGTTCATTGCTTCATAAGCCATACCCGCACTCATAGCGCCATCGCCAATAACTGCAATTACATTATTTTTATTGTTAGATAATTTTTTTGCTACTGACATTCCTAGCGTTGAAGAAATAGAAGTAGAACTGTGAGCGGCGCCAAATGGGTCATATTCACTTTCACTTCTTTTTGTAAAACCTGATAAGCCCCCACCCTTTCTTAAAGTTTTTATTCTATCTCTTCTTCCAGTAATAATTTTGTGAGGATAACACTGGTGACTTACATCCCATACCAACTTATCTTTTGGAGTATCAAAAACATAATGTAATGCTACAGTAAGCTCCACAACACCTAGGCCGGCTCCTAAATGACCTCCAGTTTCAGATACAACATCAATTAATTCTTCTCTTAATTCTTCAGAAATTTGACGTAAGTTTTCTCTTTTATATTTTTTTAAGTCTTTTGGAAAATTTATATTTTTGATTATTTTACTCATTAAAATTTTCTTTCTAATATAAATTCAATTGTATCTATTAAGTCGTTAGCATTTCTTCCATGTTTTCTTAATTTTAGCAATATTTTTTTCTTTAACATATCAGCGTGCTTCAAAGCTTTTTTATAACCTAGCAAATTAATTAATGTTGATTTTCCTTTTTTACTGTCCTTTTTAATAGGTTTTCCAACAATATGCTTAATACCTTTTACATCTAAAAAATCATCAGTAAATTGAAATAGTAATCCAACTTCTTCACCAAGTTTACCAAATGAATTTTTTTCTTTTTTATTTTTATTCGCAATAATTGCAACTGATTGCATACAAAAATTAAACAGCTTTCCAGTTTTTTTTCTTTGCATTTCAATAATTTGATTATATTTTATTTTTTTATTCTCAAATTTTAAGTCAAGCTCTTGGCCACCTGCTATACCAGTATGACCTGAGAAGTTTGCTAATAGACTAATAATTTCATTTTTTTGTTTTGCACTTAAAAAATTTTTACTATCAGAAATTATTTCAAAAGCTAAAGTCAATAATGAATTTCCAGCTAAAACTGCTGTGGCTTCACCAAATTTTTTGTGAGTTGAAAGTTTTCCCCTTCTTATCGAGTCATTATCCATACAAGGAAGATCATCATGAATTAAAGAATATGAATGTATGCATTCAACTGCAGCACAAATATTGATAAGTTTTTTTTTATTAATATTCAATATTTTACCAGTATCAAAAATTATCGTTGACCGAATTTTTTTTCCCCCTGAAATAACGCCATATTTCATAGGATTTACTAGTAATGTTTTTTTTTGTTTTTTAAGAAAATTAATTAAAAACTTATCTATTTTTTTTGCATTTTTATCTAATTTAAGTTTTACCATTTGTTATTTTTCATTATTAGATATCTCTTTAGATCTCATTTTAAAAATATTTTCTACATGTTTATTTAAACTTAAAAGTCTTTTATAGGCATTTTCGATTTCTTCAAAATTTAACCTCTCGTTCTCAAGTTTTACCAGAATTTCATTTATTTCATCTCTAGCCTCTTTTAATGATTTACTTTTTATATCAGCTGGAATATTTTCGATTTTCATAGAATTAATAATAATTACATTATGAAAAATAACTATTCAAATATTTATTCTTTCAACAAAAAAACTTTAAGAAAAACTGTTAGATTTCTTAAACAAGGTAATATTGTTGGTTTACCGACTGAAACGGTTTACGGTTTAGCAGGAAATGCTTATTCTAGTAAGGCTGTAAAAAATATTTTTAAGTTAAAAAAACGACCTAAAAAAAATCCTTTAATTGTACACTACAAAAATATCAATGATGCAAAAAAAGATGTAGTACTAAATAAACAATTTTATAAGCTATATAAAAAGTTTTGCCCAGGACCAATTACTTTCGTTTTAAAAAAAATTAAAAATGCAAAGATTGATCCGCTTGTAACAGCTAATTTAAACTCAATAGCAATCAGATTTCCTAATCATAAAATTGTAAGAAAAATTCTTGAGAATGTAAATTTCCCTTTAGCAATGCCTAGTGCTAATATTTCGTCTGGTTTAAGTCCAGTAAGCGCTAAAGATGTGTTTGATGAATTTAAAAAAAAGATAAAAATTATTATTAATGGTGGAAATTCAAAGATAGGGATCGAGTCTACTGTAATTGATTTAACAGGAAAACCAAAAATATTAAGACCGGGCATCGTAAGTCCAAAAGATGTTAAGGAATTTTTGAGACTAGGATTATCTAATATTAAATCAAAGATTAAATCGCCGGGTATGTTAAAAAAACACTATTCACCTGGGGTTCCAGTTATAATTGGTAAAAAACCAAGTGATTTTAACAGTGCATATATAATATTTGGAAAAAAAATTAAAAGAAAAAATAAAAATTATTTTAATTTAAGCGAAAAAGGTGACTTGAAAGAAGCTGCAGCTAATTTATATAAAACTATGAGAAAAATTAAAAATCAAGGTTATAAAAAAATTTTTGTTGGAGATATACCTAAGAAAGGTCCGGGATTAGCCATTAACGATCGTTTAAGTAGAGCATCAAAATAATGTTTATTGAGATAAAAAAACTTACAAAAATTTACAATAATTACTTGGCAGTAAATAAAATAAATTTTCAGATTAAAAAAAATGATACATTAGGATTGCTTGGCCCAAACGGATGTGGAAAGACCACAACGATTGGGATGATTTTAGGTCTAGTCTCTCCCTCTGCTGGGGAGATAATTATTGAAAATAAAAATATCAATTCATTTAGAAGAGATGAAATATTAAAAAGATTTAATTTTGCATCTCCATACGTAGAGCTGCCGAAAAAATTGACTGTAAAACAAAATCTTGAAATTTACGGCAGGTTGTACGGGATTAATAATTTAAGTGCAAGGATTAATGAAATCTCAAGTGATCTAGATATAAAGAGTTTTTTTGAAAGAAAAACAGGCGAACTTTCCTCTGGTCAAAAAAATAGAGTTTCACTTGCAAAATCTTTAATAAATAAACCAGAAATTCTTCTACTCGATGAACCAACGGCAAGTTTGGATCCTGATATTGGAGATTTTATAAGAAGTTACATTCAAGAATATAAATCAAAAAATAAAATTACAATCCTGTTAGCCTCTCATAACATGGCAGAAGTTGAAAGGCTTTGTAACAATATTATTATGATGAAAAAGGGGAACATAATCGATAGTGGAACCTGTGAGCAATTAATTAAAAAGCATGGAAGAAATAATTTAGAAGAAACATTTTTAAAATTAGCAAGGAGTAAAGATGAATTTTAATAAAATTTATGCCCTAGGCTTAAGACATCTATATTTAATTATGAACTCTTTTCCCCGAGTTTTAGACTTAATTTATTGGCCTACTGTTCAGATTTTTCTCTGGGGGTTTATTTCAAAATTTTTTACTCTAAACTCAGAATATTATAGTAATACTGTTGGTGTAATCCTTACTGCAGCAATTTTATATGATTTCTTATTTAGAGCTAGTATAAGTTTTAATATGATGTTTTTAGAAGAAATTTGGAGCAGAAACTTCACAAATCTATTTATTGCGCCAATACGAATAAGAGAAATCATATTAGCATTAACTTTGACCGCAATTTTGAGAACTTTAATAGGTTTAATTCCTGCTGTATTAATTGCAATACCCTTGTTTGGTGTTTCAGTTCTTAAACTTGGTTTGCCTCTAGTCTTTTTATTAATCGCCTTATATCTTTTCGGTATAACTTTGGGTCTATTAGTTACCTCGGGATTATTAAGATTCGGGCCTTCATTCGAAAACATTGCTTGGGCTAGTTTATTTTTTTTAGCACCACTTGGTTGTATTTATTATCCAATCGATATATTACCAATCTCACTACAAATTATTGCCAAATTATTACCTTTAGTTCATATTTTTGAGGAAATGAGAAGTATTTTAATGAGTAACACCGTAAACTTTGTGAACATTGCAAAATCAATATCTATTTCTTTATTATACTTCATTTTTGGTGTTATAGTTTTTTATTTCTCATACTTTGGCGCAAAGAAAAGAGGAACCCTAATTAATATGGGGGAATAAACTATGAATACAAAAATTGAAGATATCAAGAAAAATGAGTCTCCTCCAAAAATTGTTAAAAATATTTTCAATCAAGAAGAAATTGATAGTTTTTTAAAACTTTATACCGATTTACCTACAACTGTTCATAACAAAAAACAAAACGTAGTAAAAAAAAGATGGTTACAAGGATATAACAAAAATCTCGAAAAAATATTTTGTGATAGATTAAACAAAGAAATTGGTAATTTTAAAATGGATAATTTAAAAGATGAAAATGGAAAAGATATCTTTGGTCTTATTCAAGAAAGCTATAATCCTATCGGTTTACACGTGGATGCAGGTTTTGAAGTAAATAATCAAATTTACAAACAAACTTTAATACCTCTATCATCAGTTGGAAGCACTGTTATTTTTAAAAATAGATTTTACAATGGGTCAACAAGTTTTACTCAAGACCCTGAAGAACTAAAAAAGAAAAATTTAAATTATGGGCAAAATAAAAGATCAGATATACACCTCAAAATGTATGGTGATAAGCCTTTTGATAAGGATATTCATAAGAAATATCTTCAACATGAAAAAATTGAAAATTTAAAAGGTTTAGAGGTAGAACTAATTTACGAGTGGGAAATTGGATCGATGTTAATATTCGATAGAAGCCATTTACATTGTTCGTCTTCAGTTATAGATGGAAAAAAAATAGGCATTGCGACTTTTACAAAAAAGTAAAAAAAAAGAAATGTTCAAAAAAAAATTTTTCAAATTTGCTAATAGTTTAATTAAAATTTTTTTACCACTTATGTTTAAAATATTTATAAAATTAAAAGTAAATAGAAGAGTAATCAATTATTTGCAAGAAAAAAGCTATTTTAGTAATGAAAGCTATAACTTTTCAGAAAAACTAAATTATTTATTAAAAAATGAAAAGTTAATCGCACTGGATGTTGGTGCTCAAGGTGGATTTAATTCTGATAATTTCTTTCCGACACGTTATAATAGCTTCTTTGATTGTATAATGGTTGAACCTATCAAATCCGAGGCTGAAAAAATAAAAAATGCAAAATATATAATAACAAAAGCTCTTTGGAGTAAAAAAGAAAGAAAAAAATTTTTTATTTTGGATAAAAGATTAGGAAGCTCCTCTATGTTTGAACCTGATAGGGAAAAATTTGATCTTCATGATATTAAAAAAAAAGAATTTGAAAACTATGACGTAACTCGAACTATTGAGTTAGAATGTGATACTTTAGAAAACTCATTGAAAAGTTTAAATATCAAAAATTTAGATTATTTAAAAATTGATACTCAAGGTGCTGAACTTGAAATTTTAAAAGGTATTGGAGAATATCGCCCGTTTTTAATTAAAATAGAAGTTCATATTTTTTCTATGTATAAAAATACACCTAATTGGCATGAGTTAGTAAACTTATTGTATAATTTTAACTACGTGTTAATTGACTGGAAAGGTATCGGAAAACATAAATCTAGGATTGCTTCCGAAATGGATATGTTATTTATTCCAAACTTTAATAATGTTGAAGGGAAGAAAGTGATAAGAGACAATATCAAAAAAATTATGTCTTTGTTGCTCATTTTTGGACAAATTAATATTTTAAAACTAATTATGAAAAGATTAAAGATTGACTCAAAAAACATCGATGAAATTGAGGATTTATATTTCAATTAATGGCAATATACGATTGTTTCCAATATTTTAACGAAGACCATATGGTGGATCTTCGTCTAAACATATTAGATAAATATGTAGATTATTTTGTTATTTCAGAGTCTACTAAAACACATCAAGGCAAAGAAAAGAAAATAAATTTTAAAATAAATAATTTTGATAAGTTTAAAAACAAAATAAAATTCATAATAGCTGACTATAAAGGAAATGTAGATTTTGAAAAACATGTAGGTGGAGAGTCTCCAATTGAACAACATCAAAGGAATTCATTAATAGAAGGTATAAAAGATGCTCATGATGATGATCTAATAATTTTATCAGACTCTGATGAGATACCAGACTTAAAAAAATTGGGAGAAATAAAAAAGGAAAAAAAATTTATAGCTTTTTCTCAAAAAATGTTCATGTATAAATTGAATCTTCAAAATGTTGAGGAAAGTAATTGGATTGGCTCTAAAATAACAAAAAAAAAATATTTGAAAAATATGCAATCATTGAGAAACTTAAAATTTAAAGATTATCCTTTTTGGCGGATTGATAAAAGGAGTCAACAGATTATTAACGGTGGATGGCATTTTTCTTTTTTACAATCACCTGACCAAATACTTGAAAAAATAAAATCTTACTCACATGGTGAATTTAATGATGAACATTTAAATAAAAGAAAGATTGAGGAAAGAATATTGAAAAATGAAGATATATTTAATAGAGGTTACACATTAAAAAAGATTGATTTAGATGATACTTTTCCAAATTTTATTACAGAAAATAAAAAAGATTTTTTGAAATGGATTATTTGAACTGGTGCGCCGGATAGGAGTCGAACCCATAACCTCCGGAGCCGAAATCCGGCGCTCTATCCAGTTGAAGCTACCGGCGCATTGTTATAATTTAAGGAATTTTATGAATAACACAATGAAATTTTTGATTAAAAACAAAAATATTGGAGAAAGAATCGATATTTTTCTGTCGAAGAATATAGAAAAACTTTCAAGATCAAGTGTAAAAAAATTAATAACTCAAAATTACGTGCATCTTAATAATGTTTTATTAAATTCTGCGTCAGTTAAGTTAAAAAAAAATGATATGATTGTAGTAAATATAGTTAATAAAGTTGAACAAAAACTATCACCTAGCAATATAAAGCTAAATATTATATTTGAAGATAAGGATATTTTATTAATCAACAAACCCAAAGGAATGGTTGTTCATCCTGGTGCAGGTAATTTTAAAAATACTTTATCCAATGCATTGATATTTAGATACAAAAATAATTTATCAGATATTAATGGTAGTTTAAGGCCTGGAATAGTTCACAGAATTGATAAAGATACTAGTGGTCTACTAGTCGTTGCAAAAAATAACTTTTCACATTCAAAACTAAGTGCTCAATTTAGCAACCACTCTATTAAAAGAAATTATAAATGCCTAATTTGGGGAGTAATTAGACCTCTGGAAGGAAGAATTGAAACGCTTATATCTAGAAGTAAAAAGAATAGACAATTAATGACTGTGAGTGACGTTAAAGGCAAAAAAGCTATTACAAATTATAAAACTATTCAAGTTTTCAATATAAAAAATGTTCCCAAAATCAGTCTAATAAACTGTGAACTAGAAACTGGAAGAACTCATCAAATAAGGGTTCATCTTAATTATAAAGGTTCATCTATTTTAGGAGATAAGCAATATGGGAAGAAAAATATTCAATTTAAAAAAGTTAATGAAGATTTTGCTAAAGAACTATCAAATTTAAAGGGTCAGGCTTTACATGCTGAAACTCTTGAATTTTTACATCCTACAAAGAGTTCTTGGATAAAGTTTAAATCAAGTTTGCCATCAGATTTTAGAAAAATGTTGAATTTATTAAAGAAACTAAGTTATTGAAAAATTTTAATTATTATATAAATCTTTATTAAATGACTGAAAAAAAAAATATTCCTAATCTTCCATCCCCTTCGGTAGGCGGATTATCAATTTACTTAGATCAAATTAAAAAATTTCCTATGCTTGATGCAGAAGAGGAATATATGCTTGCAAAAAATTGGAGAGAAAATGGCAATTTACAATCAGCTCACAAATTAGTAACAAGCCATTTAAGGTTGGTAGCGAAGATTGCCATGGGATATAGAGGTTATGGTTTGCCGGTGAATGAGTTGATTTCTGAAGGAAATTTAGGATTAATGCAAGCAGTGAAAAAATTTGACCCCGATAAAGGATTTAGATTAGCCACTTATGCAATGTGGTGGATTAAGGCCGCAATACAAGAATATGTTTTACGGTCTTGGAGTTTAGTAAAAATGGGAACTACGACTGCTCAAAAAAAACTTTTTTTTAATCTTAAAAAGATTAAAAATCAAATAGCGCCAGGACAAGAAGGTGATTTGAAAGATGACCAAGTAAATGAAATTTCGAAGAGACTTGACGTGGACTCTAATGAAGTGATTAATATGAATAGAAGAATGATGGGTCAAGAAAAATCTCTAAATGATCCAATCAAAAGTGGGGAAATGGATGAATGGCAAGACTGGCTAGTTGACGAAAAATTAGATCAAGAACTCTTAATTTCACAACGACAAGAATATGAAGATAAAAAAAAATTACTTGAAAATGCAATGCAAGTTTTAAATGAAAGAGAAAAAGCAATTATCAAAGCAAGAAGATTATCAGAAAATCCTTTAACTCTTGATGAATTAAGTAAAAAATATAAAATAAGTAGAGAGCGTATAAGACAAATAGAAACCAAAGCTTTTGAGAAACTTCAAAAAATGATGATTAATGCAGAAAAATCTAAAGATTTGTTGCCGGCTAATTAACTTTTAAAAGGATCTTCTATTAAAATAGTATCCTCTCTTTCGGGACTAGTAGATATGCTGGATACTTTCGCACCTATAAAATCTTCTAAAGCAAAAATATATTTTTTTGCATTCTCTGGTAAATCTTGAATATTTCTAATTCCTTGTGTCTTAGATTTCCATCCTTTAAACGTTTTGTAAATTGGTTTAATGTTAAACTGATCCTCTGTGGCTGCAGGTAAATAATTAATCTTTTTTCCTTTCAATTCATATTCAACACACATTTTGATTTCATCTAACTCATCAAGAACATCAAGCTTTGTCAAAGCTATTCCATTAATTCCAGATATTTTGATAGTTTGTCTAACTAGAACACCATCAAACCACCCACATCTTCTTTTTCTTGAAGTCACAGTACCAAACTCTTTACCTCTTTTACCTAAACTCTCTCCAATTTTATCTTTTAATTCAGTGGGAAATGGTCCACTTCCAACTCTTGTAGTATAAGCTTTTGTAATTCCTAAAATATAATTAATCTTATCAGGTCCAGAACCTGATCCGGTGGCAGCAGTTGCAGGTACAGTATTTGATGACGTGACGAAAGGATAGGTTCCATGGTCTACATCTAATAAAATTCCTTGTGCTCCTTCAAATAAAATTTTTTTTCTCTCATTTTTAAATTCATCTAATCTAAGCCATACGGGCTGGGCAAATTTAAGAATTTCTGGTGCAATCTTTAAAAGTTTTTTTTTAAGTTCTTCTTTTTTATAAATTTTCTTTTTTAACCCTTTTCTTATAGCATTGTGATGCAACAAAACATTTTCCAATCTGGCATCTAAATTGCTTTTGGATCTTAAATCCATTAATCTAATAGACCTACGACCTACTTTATCCTCATAGCAAGGCCCTATTCCTCGCCTGGTGGTTCCAATTTTGCCTTTTCCTGCAGCATCTTCCCTAATTTCATCCATTTCTTGGTGAAAAGGAAGTATCAGAGATGCTGACTCAGAGATCATAAAGTTTTCAGGTGTAACATTTATACCTTTTTTTTTTATTTCATCGATTTCATCGATTAGCGCCCAAGGATCAATCACTACTCCATTTCCCAGAATTGAAATCTTGCCTTCTCTTACTATGCCTGAAGGTAACAATCTTAATTTAAATACTTTTTTATCAATCACTAAAGTATGTCCAGCGTTATGCCCGCCCTGAAACCGAACAACTACATCTGCCTGACTTGAGAGCCAGTCCACTATTTTACCCTTTCCTTCATCGCCCCACTGTGAACCTACTACAACTACGTTTTTCATATTAAAAATTTTTATTTAGTTTAAATGAGTTTAGATGATTAATCGGACCATGTCCTCTCCCGAAAGTTGGATTAGATCTAATAGCTTGGTTAACATATTTAATTCCTAACTCACAAGATTTCTTTAGAGGTTTTCCACATGATAAAAAAGTAGCAATAGCGCTCGATAATGTACATCCTGTGCCATGTGTGTTTTTTGTATTTAATCTTTTGCTTTTAAAAATTTTTATTTCAGATTTGCTCACTAAAACATCTTCAATAAATTTTAATTTATTATGCCCTCCCTTAAGTAAAACGTTTTTTACACCTAATTTTATTAAATGTTTTGAGGCGAATACCATATCATCAATATTATTAATTTTTTTTTTTGTTAATAATTCTGCTTCGGGAATATTTGGGGTAATTAGGTAGGCCTTTTTTAAAAGCTTAGATTTCATAGTGTCTATAGCCTTTTTATCAATTAGCTGAGTTCCGCTTTTAGCTGTCATAACTGGATCTAAAACTATCTTTTTAGTTTTAATCTTTAATAATGCACTAGCTATGATATTTATTACTTTAGAAGAATGTAACATCCCGATTTTGATGGCATCTGGCTTTATATCTTTACAAGTATATTTAATTTGTTTCTCAATTTCTTTTACACGTATAGGAACTACAGAAAAAACTCCAGTAGTGTTTTGACTTGTAATTGCTGTAACTGCTGTCATAGCGTAACTACCAAGTGCAGTAATAGTTTTTATGTCGGCTTGAATACCTGCTCCCCCAGATGAGTCTGAGCCTGCGATTATTAAAATTTTAGATCTAGGTTTCACTTATAGACTCTTTTAATATTTTAATACATTTTACAATTAAATTTTTGTTATTTGATTCTGCCATTATTCTTATTTTAGGCTCTGTACCAGACTTTCGTAATAAAATTCTACCGTTATGGCCCATTATTTTTTTAGCTACTTTTAAAGCGTTTTTACATTTTCTTTTATCTACAATATTTTTATTTTTTACTATAACGTTCTCTAGAATTTGTGGCATAGGTTTGAAAACGTTGAGCAAATTACTAGCTTTTCTTTTTTTTCTTAAGGAAAATAATACCTCTAAAGCCACAAGTAAACCATCACCGGTTGTTGCAAATTTTCCTAAAATGATATGTCCAGACTGCTCACCACCTAAATTAAAGTTTAATTTTTTCATCTTTTCTTTCACATATCTATCACCAACTTTTGATCTAAAAAATTTTATTTTTTCACTTTTTAAAAATTTTTCTAATCCATAATTTGACATTAATGTTCCAACTACTCCGCCTTTTAAAATTTTTTTAGACTTCCACCTACGTGCAAGCATGGCTATAATTTGGTCACCATCAATTATTTTTCCCTTTTCATCACACATAATTATTCGATCTGCATCTCCATCAAAAGAAATGCCAACATGAGCTTTGAATTTTATAACTGCCTTTTTAATTTTAGATGGAAATGTAGATCCACAATTTTCATTTATATTCAAACCATTAGGATTAATTCCAATGGAAATTACTTTAGCTCCTAATTCCTGTAATAACTTTGGTGCAGCCTTGTATGCGGCTCCATTAGCACAATCCAAGATGATCTTAAGACCTTTTAGATTAAAATTTTTAGGAAAATTAGTTTTTAAAATTTTTATGTATCTTTCGTTTCCATCTTCTAATCTTTTTACTCGACCTAAAAATTTTGGATGAGATAATTGTCTAGTGTTTTTAGTATCTATTAATTTTTCAATTTTTTTTTCAATTTTATCAGAAAGCTTCATTCCGTCTGGACCAAATAGTTTAAGTCCATTATCATGGTATGGATTATGAGATGCAGTTATCATGATGCCCATATTAGCTTTCATTGACTTAGTAAGCATAGCTAGCCCATTAGTTGGGAGAGGCCCTAATGTAAAAACATGCATACCGCCAGAGACTAGTCCTGAAACAAGCGCAGGCTCAAGAGTATATCCAGACAACCTTGTATCCTTTGCAATAATTGCAACTTGTTTATTTTTTTTTTGATTTTTAAAATAGGTACCAGACGCAAGACCAAATTTAAAAAATTTTTCACCAGTTATATTTCCCTGATTTACTGTTCCCCTTATTCCATCAGTACCGAAATATTTATTTTTCATTTAAACTAGACAATATCTTTTTATATACCAGGATTCCTTGTTTAACCTCATTTACATTATGCACTCTAAAAATCTGAACTCCCTGTGATAAAAGATATATTACAGATGCTAAAGTCCCACCTATTCTCTCCTCACTATCATATTCTTTAGAAATTTGATTTATAAACCTTTTTCTAGATGTTCCAACTAAAATTGGAAAACCTAAGCTATGAAACAAAGAAATCTTAGAAATTAAAGTCAAATTATGTTTCAAAGTTTTACCGAATCCAATCCCTGGATCTAAAATGATTTTTTTGTCTTTACTATTTTTATTTATTTTCTCTTCAAAAAAATCATAAATATCTAATAAAACATTTTTGTATTTTGGATTTTTTTGCATTGTTGTAGGAGTACCTTGCATATGGTGAAAAACTTTTGCAATTTTATATCTTTCTAATTTTTTCATCGATCTTTTATCGTATTTAAAACCAGACACATCGTTAATCAAATCAACACCGTATTTAATACTCTTTATCATTACATCTGATTTTCGGGTATCAATTGAAAGATTGATCTTTTTATATTTTTTTTTAAATTTTTTTATCACATTCTTAACTCTATTCCATTCTATTTTTGATTTTACATCTTTAGAACCAGGTCTTGTGGACTCTCCTCCAACATCTATTATATTAGCTCCTGATTTAATCAGGTTACTAATTTGTAAAGTAGATTTTTTACTTGAGTTAAATTTTCCTCCGTCAGAAAAACTATCTGGGGTTAAATTAAGAATTCCCATAATTGATGGATGCGAAAAACGTACATTAGAAAGAAAATTTCTTCTTTTAGAGGTTATCTTTTTTAAATCAATTTTAATTTTTTTTTGCTCTTTTGACGAAAGGAATTTGATTTTTTTTAAATTAATCTTTTTAGAAATAATTTTATTTTTCTCTCTTCTAAATATTTCAATACTATCAAATGCAATACGATTGGCTCCACAAAGTGGTAAAGCAAGTTTTTGTTTAATTAGAGATTTGGCTTGATTTTCATAATAAAAATTACACGCTCTAGTGTAATATTTAATCATGTTTTTTTCTAAACTGCAGGTTTTGGTTTTAGTCCTAATGAACCAAGTGCTGAGGTTGATTTACCGTCTTCGTTATCATCTTCTTTAAAAGATCTAGTAGGTTTTATATTTTTTAAAATTAAATCTCTTATTTCATCTCCTGACAAAGTCTCATAAATTAGCAACGCCTTTGCAATTTTATGAAGATCGTCTATTTTTTCAGTGATTACTTTTCTAGCTCTCTCATAACCCTTATCAACTATTTTTTTAACCTCTGCATCTATTTTTTTAGCAGTTTCCTCAGACATATTTTGTTGTTTAGTAACGGATCTGCCTAGGAAAACTTCTTCTTCGTTTTCTCCGTAAGCAATCGTCCCTAACTCTGTTGTCATTCCGTATTTCGTGACCATGTTTTTTGCCATCTTAGTCACCATTTCAATATCAGATGATGCTCCAGATGTTACTTTGTCGTGACCAAATATTATTTCTTCTGCAATCCTTCCGCCCATTGCAACAGCAATATCTGCGTGCATTTTTTCTCTGGTTATTGATAATTGATCTCTTTCAGGAAGTCTCATTACCATACCAAGTGCTCTGCCTCTAGGTATTATTGTTGCTTTATGAATAGGATCTGAAGCTTTTTCGTTTAAGGCGACTATTGCGTGACCTCCTTCGTGGTAAGCAGTCAATTTTTTCTCATCCTCTGACATCACCATAGATCTTCTCTCTGCTCCCATCATCACTTTATCTTTAGCTTCTTCAATATCGGACATTGTAACAACTCTTTTATTTTTTCTAGCTGCTAACAGAGCTGACTCATTAATTAAATTTGCCAAGTCAGCACCTGAAAAGCCTGGCGTGCCTCTAGCAATTGTTCTGAGTTTTACATCTGGACCAGTATTAACTTTTTTCACATGTACTTTTAAAATTGCCTCTCTTCCGATTATATCTGGGTTACCAACTACTACTTGCCTGTCGAATCTTCCCGGTCTTAACAGTGCTGGGTCTAAAACGTCTGGTCTATTCGTTGCAGCGATTAAAATTATTCCTTCATTTGTATCAAAACCATCCATTTCAACAAGTAATTGGTTAAGTGTTTGTTCTCTTTCATCATTACCGCCACCAAGGCCTGCTCCTCTACTTCTTCCGACTGCATCGATTTCATCGATAAAAATTATACATGGTGAATGTTTTTTTCCTTGCTCGAACATATCTCTAACTCTGGAAGCTCCAACACCGACAAACATTTCAACAAAGTCTGACCCTGAAATAGAAAAAAAAGGAACGTTAGCTTCACCAGCAATAGCTTTTGCTAATAGTGTTTTTCCAGTCCCTGGCGGACCAATTAGTAAAGCTCCTTTTGGAATTTTTCCACCAAGTCTACTAAATTTTTTCGGGTCTTTTAAAAATTCAACTATTTCTTCTACTTCCTCTTTAGCTTCTTCAACACCTGCAACATCGTTAAATGTTACCTTTCCTTGAGCCTCATTAAGTAATTTAGCTTTTGATCGTCCAAAACCCATTGCTCCACCTTTACCTCCTTGCATTTGTCTCATAAAAAATATCCAAACTCCTATTAATAAAAGCATTGGAAACCATGAAAGTAAAATTCCTAAAAGAGATGGCATTTTGTCTTCTTGTGGTGTTGCTATTATACTTACTCCGTTTGAAGATAGTTTGTCTACCAACTCAGGATAGTTTGGTGAATATGTTGAAAATGTTTTACCATTAGCTAAAACTCCTGATATATTATTACCTTGTATCTGAACCTCCACAACTCTTCCTGCTTCAACCTCACTTAAAAAGTTTGAAAAGGCTAGTGAGTTTTTTTCCGAACTAACTTTGCTTGGGTCCTGAAACATGTTGAAAAGTCCTACGGACAATAACACTATGATGACCCACATTATTAAATTTCTCGAATTCATAAGTTTTAAATAAGTATATATTTTTTAAAAACAAGTATATTATGACTCTTAGTTTGTAAATGAGACAAAAATATAACATTTTTTTAAAAAATATTATTTTTTCTCGCTTTTTACGCAAATTTGATCTTTTTCCCTTAAAAAAATACACCCTCCTAAAGTATATTTTTTGAAATTAGGACGACCTAACATTTCAATTAATCTCAAAACTTTTTTAGACCTAGGGTTGTAGTAGTTTTTTTTAATCGTCTTTATAGATTGATTAATTAATCTTAATTTAAATTCTTTATTATAATCATTGAATTTTGATGTATTAATTAAAATTTTATCTTTAAGTTTTTTAGTGGTTTCTTTTGTTGCTTTAATCAATAAACTATCTAGAGTTTCCTTGCTGGATGCTAAATTATTAATTGAATTTATAATTTGATCATAATTGATACCACTTTTTTTTAGCGGTATTTTTAGACTTCTAATTTTAGTTCTTAAAAATTTTTTATTTTTATTAGACGGGTCTTTTATAAAATTGCCAAAAGTTTTTTTTGAAATTTCTACAAGAAACTTTTTCTTAGTATCTAATAAAGGTCTATAAAGTTTTACATTTGGATTTAAACTAGTTAGTGGCTTCATTGCTGATAAACCAGTTAAACCGCTGCCTCTGGAAAGTCTAATTAAAAATGTTTCAACTTGATCTTCAAGATTATGTGCTGTCAGTATTTTTTTAATACCCTTTTTTTTACAATATTCTAAAAGCATTTTATACCTAATTTTCCTAGCTGTACTTTGAATATTTTTTTTAATTTGGACTTGATTTGATAAAACAGTTAAGTTTATTTTCTTTTTTTTTAATAAGATTTTTACCTTTTTTGCCTCTTTGAGAGAATTTTTTCTTATGTTGTGATTAATTAAAACATAATAAAATGTACACCTATAATAATAATTGTAAGCACTGCATAACGAGGCTAAAGCTAAACTATCCGGTCCACCTGAAATAGCGACTAAGTAAGATTTTGCTCTTAAACTATTTAGTTTATTTTTAAAATTATAAAAAATTTCTGATAATTGATTTGATTCTTTAAAAACTTTTTTAAGAATTACATTTGAATTTTTTTTGCTCATATTGAGCTTTTTGTAACACAGACTTGCTAGCTTTTGGATATTCTTTTTT
>MDTE01091917.1_pt1 | contig 18643 bp, 15 predicted proteins | sample 811231 | NCBI WGS metagenome assembly MDTE01 (sample SAMN05326651, study PRJNA326480) | marine metagenome | isolation source: seawater | place: Indian Ocean: Red Sea | collected 2010 | reverse complement strand
GGCCGGGGTTTACCAAGCCAGCACCTCTCGATGCTGCTGGTGCGCTCTTACCGCACCTTTGCACCCTTGCCTGTGCTTGGAGTGTATACACCCCATTAATAGCCATCGGCGGTGTGTTTCTGTGGCACTATCCTCACGGTTACCCGCACTGGGAGTTACCCAGCAAGCCTGGCCATCGGGGAGCCCGGACTTTCCTCAATCGATTACTGAATGCGATTCGCAAATAAGTATCGATTGTGATCACCTCTCCTGCTTTCAACGTCCATAATGCCTCGAAGACATAATTCATTCCAGTGGGGCTGTAGCTCAGCCGGATAGAGCGACGGTTTCCTAAACCGTAGGTCGTGGGTTCGAGTCCCGCCAGCCCCGTAATTTTGAATTTGAGTTAAGTGGCCGGTGCTACATCTGGTGGGGTGTGCAAACCCCCGACCCTCTAGCTAGCGTACGTAAGGTGAAACAGTCTCTATGACCCAGCTTCACGATCTCAGACTTCGCTTGCTGGTACAGCAGGAAAGTGAGCAGATTGCAAACTCTCAGCCTTCAGATTTAGATCTGTCTGTGGTTCAGGCGCGCTGTCTTTGCTGGTTAGCTCTTTTGGCTGAAGCTCATGAGGACCAAGCAAGTGATGCTGAGCGTCGAGGCGACACTGAGCAGGCAATGGGTTGGTTCGCTGATTCAATGCGATTAAGAGATGTTATACAGGTTGTAACGAGCATCGAGATTCCCCTGCCTGATAGCACTGAACTTGAAGAAGAAGACTCTTCTAAGGGAGATCCTCCATTGGCGGCATAGTAGATGTCATGATGGGTGAAGCGCGAGAGGGACTGCGGTGCCAGAAGAGCCCTGTCAATGCCCTGACTGTAAAAGGTTCTATAGGGAGCATGACCGTCTAATCCGTGAGTCGCCCACTCTTCGCCAGCAACAAGAGTTGAATTGGGCTGCACTGCAATCCTTCAGGACTTTGTCCGGAAGGGTTTTGGAGGATTTACAAAAAGAATATGGATCAAGAAATAATGATAAGAATTCATCTAATTGTGTGGCACCAAACGGAACTGCAGAAGACCAAGTGGACTCACTTCAGCAGGCAATAGCAGACCTTGAAAACATTAATGCTCATCTCTTTTCAATTGAAGCATTAATGGAGCGAATTTTTGATGTAAAGGTTCCTGAGGCCATAGAGCAGAAATTTCGAGAGTTGGCTGGCGAGCTTGCGCCTGACCCTCTCAATGTGGATCGTTTAAGACTTAATAGGCTTTTGCATCAAACACCTGACTTGCCTGACAGAGGATAGCTTTTAGGATGTATTTTTATATATTTTAACAAACAATTTTGATCTAATTGTTTCTTTAACTTGTAGAAGTTGTATTGATATCACAATTGATTTCAACAGGAAATGGCTCGACATTCCATATCGTATTGCAATATTCCCGAATTGATCTATCTGATGAAAAGAAGCCGGACCTGGCAGTATTGAGGAGTGACATTCGATTCCATTCTTGACGATCTTGCCATGCTCGACTCACATTGTCTTGGGCTCTTAAATAATCGGCAAAATCAGCCATTACAAAGAATGGGTCATTTCCTTTTAAGTTGTCTAATAGTGGTCGGAAAAGATCACTATCACCATTACTGAAGTGACCTAATTCAATTAATCGCAATGCTTCTGCTAATTCTGGTAAGGCATCAATAAATATTTTTGGATCATATTGATTGCTCTGCATTTCCATGATCTCGCTTTCAGTTTTCCCAAAAAGAAAGAAATTTTCGGCACCAACTCGCTCTCGTATTTCAATATTGGCTCCGTCAAGAGTTCCAATTGTTAGTGCACCATTCATTGCAAATTTCATGTTCCCTGTACCGGAGGCTTCCTTTCCTGCTGTTGATATTTGTTCTGAAAGATCAGTTGCTGGATATACTTGCTCTCCAAGTTTCACGTTGTAGTCAGGTAGAAATACAACCCTGAGTCGACCATCCATATCAGGGTCTGCATTTACCATTTCAGCGATGCCATTGATAAATCTGATTATTAACTTTGCCATAAAATATCCTGGCGCTGCTTTACCTCCAAATATCACTGTTCTTGGTGCTATTCCTTGTGCTTTTCCATTTTTGATGCGTAGATATTGTGTAATGACTTGCAGTGCATTTAAGTGCTGCCGCTTGTATTGATGGATTCTTTTAACTTGCACATCAAACATGCTTGAGGGGTCAACAAGTACTCCGGTTTGTCTATGGATGTAGCCAGCAAGTTTTCTTTTTTCAGATAATTTGGTTTTACCAAGCTTTTCGAGAAAGTTTTGATCTAGTTCTTTCTTTTCTAGCTTTGTCAACAATTCCATATTCCTTATCCAATCAGGACCAACTTCTTGATTAAGCAATTTGGATAATTCAGGATTAGCGAGTGCTACCCATCGACGTGGAGTTACTCCGTTAGTAACGTTGGTGAATTTGTTAGGCCAGAGTTCTGCGAACTCAGGTAATAGTTGACGCTTAATTAAGTCAGAGTGAAGTGCGGCAACACCATTGATGTGGTGTGCGCCAATAGTCGCTAAATGTGCCATTCTTATTGCCTTTCCCCCATCCTCATCAATAATTGATAGCTTTCTCAAAATCAAATCATTACCTGGGTAGCGAAGCCTTACTTGCTGAAGGAAACGGCGATTAATTTCGTATATAAGTTCAAGGTGCCTAGGAAGCAAACTTCTGAAGAGAGCTAAATCCCATTTCTCTAGAGCTTCAGGAAGCAAAGTGTGATTGGTATAAGCAACTGAATTATTTGTTATTTCCCAGGCTTGCTCCCATTCCATATGTTTGTTGTCGACGAGTAACCTCATCATTTCTGCTACTGCAATGGCTGGATGAGTGTCGTTGAGCTGAACAGTCCAATGATTTGCGAACTCGTTAATTGGAATTCCTCGCTTTTCGAGGCTCCTAAACATGTCTTGCAGTGAGCAACTTACGAAGAAATGTTGTTGCTTCAATCTCAATCGGCGGCCTTCATCAGTCCCGTCATTTGGGTAAAGCACTTTTGAAAGAGTTTCTGAAGCAACTTTTTCTTCAACGGCTCCGTAATAGTCACCAATATTGAAGGCATAGAAATCAAAACTTTCAGTGGCATCTGCTCGCCAAAGACGTAACCGATTACATGTGTTTACTTGATAGCCGAGAACAGGGACATCATGCGGTATCCCAATTGCGTGTTCGCTTGGTATCCACCGTGAACGGTATTTACCTTTTTCATCTGTGTAATTTTCTGTTCTTCCACCAAAACCTACAAAGCATGCCTCATCTGGCTGAGGCAGTTCCCAAGGCCAGCCTCCTTTTAACCATTTGTCAGTGACTTCAACTTGCCAGCCATCTCGAATTAGTTGATTGAAAATTCCAAATTCATAACGGATTCCATATCCAGTTGCAGGAACTTGCAAACTGGCCAGGGATTCCATATAACAAGCTGCTAATCGTCCTAAGCCACCATTCCCTAGTCCAGGCTCTTCTTCAACTTCAAGTATGTGACCTAATGATTCAATCCCAAAACGTTTAAGTGCTTTTTCTGCTTCTTCCTGAATACCAAGATTTAAAAGATTGTTATTTAATTGGGGACCAATCAGGAACTCGGCAGATAAATAAGCGACTGTTTTCTGTGGATTTGCTCGCAATGCTTCTTGACTGGCTAGATAGCGAGTCATTAATCGATCTCGAACTGCATAGCTAAGAGCCATATAAAGGTCGTGCAGACTTGCCGATGGAGCAAGTCTTCCAAGAGTAAAAAATAGGTGCTCTGTCATTCCATGAAACACCGCATCCGCATCTATTCCTGATCTTTCATGGTCTGAGTAGCAACCTGGTGTAGGCAACCTTAGATCGAGTGGTTGGGAGCTGCTCATAGCTAAGGAAATTGTTTTTGCGGAAGATAGATCTCGAAGAGTGTTTGAGATTTTCGAGTTTTCTATCGATGGACCGTAGCTCTACTTTTTGCTTTAGAGATCTAGTGACTTCAGATCCACACGAGATAAGAAAAATCCTTTTTTTCTATCGATATTCCAAAGATGGGTTTCGCAGTCCTTTATGTTTTATGAAGGAAAAGGATTTGTTAAACGGAATCTATGTACTTGCCTCATTTTTTATCAGTGTTAAGTACCCATGATGTTGAGGTTGCAGAAACCTTGATTGGTGTCATCAATTTTCTTTTGATATTTCTTGCTGCCAGAACTTTGGCTGAGATTTTGGTGAGAGTTAACTTGCCAACGATTGTCGGGGAACTGCTGGCAGGTGTCCTGATTGGAGCTTCAGGGTTTCATTTATTAATTCCTCCGACTACTGGTGCTCAATTGAACGCAGGGTTTGTCAATATGATTAGTTCTTTGGCTGCAGTGCCACCTGAAGCTGTACCTGACTTGTATTTTGAATCGTTTCCATCACTACAGGCAGTTGCAACTCTTGGTTTATATGCGTTGTTGTTTCTCACTGGCCTTGAGAGTGAGTTAGAAGAATTGGTTGCAGTAGGTGTGCAGGCATTCACCGTTGCAATGGCTGGAGTGATTTTGCCTTTTGCCTTTGGAACATTGGGGTTGATGTTCCTTTTTCAAGTGGACCTAATACCAGCAGTTTTTGCTGGAGCTTCGATGACAGCAACAAGCATTGGCATTACCGCAAGTGTGTTTGGTGAACTTGGTTATCTCAAGACTCGTGAAGGTCAGATTGTTATTGGCGCTGCAGTATTGGATGACATCTTGGGAATCGTAATTCTGGCAGTTGTTGTTGCTTTAGCGACAGGCGGGACATTGGAGATTGCTCCAATTGTCAAGCTTGTTTTGGCAGCAACAGTGTTTGTAGTTGGGGCGATAATTCTTAGTAGAACAGCTGCCCCAGCTTTCGATTGGTTATTAGACAGACTTAAGGCTCCAGGAGCTGTGGTGGTTGCTTCTTTCGTAATCCTTGTTTTGAGCTGTTTTGTTGCAACTGCAATTGGCTTAGAAGCTGCTTTAGGAGCTTTTGCCGCTGGCCTGATCTTAAGTAGTTCTAAAAACAACCACGCGATTCAGCAATCTGTATTGCCTCTTGTTTCTCTATTCGCAACTATTTTCTTTGTTCTAGTTGGAGCAGGTATGGATCTCTCGGTCATTAATCCACTCGATCCAAATAGTCGGGCTGCATTGGTAGTGGCAGGATTTATGTTGCTAGTAGCAATCCTGGGAAAGATAGCTGCAGGATGGTGTTTCCTTATTGATAAGCCAACCGATCGCTTGGTTGTGGGTCTTGGAATGATGCCAAGAGGTGAAGTTGGTTTGATTTTTCTTGGATTGGGAACAAGTGCAGGCCTTTTAGGACCTTCTCTGGAAGCAGCAGTTTTATTGATGGTTATTGGGACAACATTTCTTGCCCCAGTTCTACTTCGCATTGTCCTGAAAGATAAAACCCCTGGAGGAGGGAATTCAATCCCTGATGATATTGCCGCTAACCCAGTTGGTTTGGTTTGAAGGCCTCAGGTATTCAATGGCTCAAGTTGCTTATTTAGTTTGATGGTAATGGTGCATAATCCAATCATTATCTGTCGTTTTTGAAGTAAGTTGCCTAGCATTTGCAACCTGACTTTTCTGTTCTCAAGGTTTAGATGATTGCCTTAACTGCTACCCCAAATGCTCCATGGAGTTATTTAGGGCACGAGGTTTATTCAATTAGTAGTAGCCCAAGAGCGTCTGATATAGATCCTTCCAATACAAAAGGACCAGCTGTTTTGCTTGTTCATGGTTTTGGGGCTTCAACCGATCATTGGCGGTACAACATTCCTGTATTGGCTGAAACCTATGAGGTACATGCAATTGATTTACTTGGATTTGGCCGTAGTGCAAAGCCATCTGAATTGGAATATGGCGGCGAATTATGGAAAGAACAGGTGGTTGCATATGTAAAAGAGCGGATTAAAAGGCCTACGGTCATTGTTGGGAATTCTCTTGGTGGTTATGCGGCTCTTGCTGCAGGGGCTGCGTTGCAATCTGATTCTGCTGGTGTTGTTTTGCTCAATGCAGCTGGTTATTTCAGTGATGAGAAGTTTGTTTCAAAGCCAAAGAATTTGAGTTCCAGGGTCCGACAGATGATTGGAATGGGTTTGTCCAGAGACCTTTTGGTTAAGTGGTTTGTATACCCATTGATGCAGAGATTGATTTTTGAGAATCTCCGTAGACCAGGAGTGATTAAGAGCACTCTGCAGCAGGTTTATATTGACCCCACAAATGTGGATGATTATTTAATTGAGTCGATTCGCAGACCTTCCTTAGATCCAGGTGCATTTCAAGTTTTTCAGAAGGTTTTTCAAGCTCGTGGTCTTAAGGGAAAGCCTATAGATGAATTATTTAAAGACTTACAAGCTCCCCTCTTATTACTATGGGGAGATAAGGACCCTTGGCTGAGGAATGCAAAAGCCAAACAGGATAAGTTTCGTTTGTTTGCTATTGAAGCTTCGCTGGATGTAAAAGAGGTTCTATTAAAGGCTGGTCATTGTCCTCACGATGAGGTTCCTGATAGAGTGAATGAAGAAATGTTATCTTGGTTGAAAAGTTAGAAATTGCCTTTTATCTAATATTGCAGTTTTATTGCCATCTGATATAACCTAATGCCAATAAAATGTAGACGAAAGAACGATCCATATTCTCATCTAGAGGTGGTCCATGTTGATAGTGGTGACCGCTTATGTGTTGTACCTGAGCGTGGAGGATTAATTACAGAATGGTGTAGTAAGGGTAAAGATATTCTCTACTTTGACCTTGAACGCTTTAGGGATAAAAACAAAAGTGTTCGAGGCGGAATACCTATTCTATTTCCAATTTGTGGGGAACTATCAGCAGATAGATTGCAATTGGATAATAGAAAAATTAACCTTAATCAACATGGATTTGCTAGAGATCATGCTTGGAAAATGAAGCTTATTGACAAGAAAAATTCCTTTGCACTAACCTTCTCAGATAATGAGATGACACGTGCTTCGTATCCATATTTATTTTCGATCGAAATGGAGATCCGATTAGAAAAGAGTTTGATTGATTTTAGTATAATTGTTCATAATCGAGGCCAAGAAAGTATGCCTTTCTCGTTTGGATTGCACCCTTATTTCAACATTAGCGACCTTTCGAAAATTAAACTTAAAGGACTTTCAAAGAATTGTATTGATCAACATAATATGATTGATGGGCTAACTTCTGATCAAACTTCTAATTTTTTAGATGGAGTTGACTTTCTTTGTGGACCTTCAAAATCAATAACTATTACTGATTCTTTGCCAGGTATAAACTTGTTAATGCAACAACAAGAGCCAATGGACCTAACTGTTGTTTGGACAGATCCTCCCAGGTCAATGATTTGTGTGGAGCCTTGGACTAGTCCTAGAAATTCTTTGGTTACTGGTGAAAAACGGCTTTTAATTAATCCAGGAAGCAAACAAAAACTCAGTTGTAGATTCTGTTGTTTAGACAACGGTAGCAATTTTTAGATATAACCCATTTCTTTATTCTTAAGTAAGCATGTATTAATCAAAAAAAACTTCAAGAGGATTTGCATATTTATATTCTGGGTTTATCGTGCATGATTGAAGATCAAAATTCTCTGAGGAATTTTAAGAATGAGAAATGATCGATTGAAAGAACTTAAGCAAGAATTGATTTCTATTGTTGGCAAAGAAAGAGTTTTTACTGATGAAAATAAAACTCGACTTTATAGACGAGGTATTCGTATTGGGAGTGGAGCTGCTTGTGCTGTTGTTTTTCCTCAAAATTTGTTGCATCTATGGAAGCTATTAGAAGCTTGTATAAGCTTTGATAAAGTCATTATTCTTCAAGCAGCAAATACTGGATTAACTGGCGGCTCAACTCCAGATGGTGATAATTATGATCGAGATGTTGTTATTATTAATACATTGAAGATTGATCAATTAATTTTATTGAATAATGGTGCTCAAGTTCTTGCATTTCCAGGAACAACTTTGTATCAGCTTGAAGAGACTTTAAAGCCATTAGGTAGATCTCCACACTCGGTCATAGGCTCTTCTTGTATCGGGGCTTCAGTGGTGGGTGGAGTATGTAATAATTCCGGAGGCAATCTTGTCAATAGAGGTCCTGCCTATACTGAATTGTCACTCTTTGCAAGACTAAATAACAATGGAACTTTAGAATTAGTCAATCATTTAGATATTCAATTGGGCAATTCACCAGAAGAAATACTTACTAACTTGGAGTCAATTCATTTTGGTACTTCGGGATTGAATCCTTCTAAACGTTTGGCCTCTGATAGTGAATATAAGGTTCGAGTAAGAGATATTAAGGCCTCTACACCAGCTAGATTTAATTCAGACAAAAGACGGCTATATGAATCAAGTGGTTGTGCAGGGAAAATAGCTGTTTTTGCCGTTCGATTAGATACTTTTTTGCTACCAGATGAGGAAAAAGTCTTTTTTGTTGGAACAAATAATCCTGCAAGATTTACTACATTACGAGAAAAGATCCTTTCAGAATTAGAATATTTACCAGATATGGGTGAATATATGCATCGCAGTTATTTTGACGCTTCTCAAAAATATTGTAAAGATACTTTCCTTGTGATCAAATATCTTGGAACAAGATTCTTACCAATATTTCTTCTGATAAAAAGTAAGATCGATCAATTTTTTGATAAATTTAATTTCTTGCCAAACCATTTTTCGGATAAGCTGCTGCAGTTTTTAGCGGATTGCTTACCAAACCATCTTCCAGTCAGGATGATGGAGGTTCGTAATAGATTCGAGCATTACATGTTTTTTTTGACAAGTGAGAATTCTATGGACTTAATACATAATTTGTTGAATGAAGAGATATACAATAAAGATGAATTTGACTATATAGAATGTAATCCCTCTGAAGCAAAAGATGCTCTTTTGCATCGATATGTGGCAGGAGCTGCCCCAGCTAGATACCGCTTAATCAATTCCGAAAAGGCAGGTGACTTACTCCCTTTAGATATTGCTTTGCCTAGAAACTGTAAATCATGGCATCAAATTCTTTCGCAGGAGATTTTATCTCAAATGGATCAATCATTTTTCATGAGCCATTTTTTATGTATGGTCTTTCATTGGGACTTTGTTGTTAAAAAGGGTGTTGACTCCTTACTTATTAAAGAAAAGATTTTAAGTATTCTTGATGAACATAATGCTAAATACCCTGCTGAGCACAATGTGGGTCATCTGTATAGTGCAGATAGAGATCTGGTAAAGTTCTATCGCAAACTTGACCCAACTAATAGTTTTAATTCTGGAATTGGAAGAACTTCGAAGAAAAAATATTATCAATAGCTTGGAACTTTCTTTGACCTATTGATTCTTTTTTGAACGTATTAAACTTTCACCTAACAAACTCTTCTACATTCAATACTCATATACCTTAGAATACATCAAATTGATCCTTCGAGTCTCGAAATGAGTAGCCGAGTGTCGTCACCTAATGTTGTCAATGTAGAAGACCTTCGCTTGATAGCAAAGAATCGGCTACCTCAAATGGTTTTTGATTATATCGACAGTGGAGCTGATAGAGAACAAACATTGTTAGAGAATTGCAGCGCATTTAATGACATTCTCTTCCGACCTAGATGCGCAGTAGCTACACCTTCTTGCGACTTATCAATTAAAGTTATTGATCAAGATTTCAAACTTCCCTTTTTATTAGCTCCTGTCGGGAGCAGTCGCATGTTTTACCCGAAAGGTGAAATCGTTGCTTCTAGGGAAGCTGGAATTGCAGGTACAGGCTATACTCTTTCAACTCTTTCTGGTTGTAGATTAGAGGAAGTTAAGGAAGCTACAGAATTTCCTGCCTGGTACCAATTATATTTACTCGGTGGGAAGGAAGTTGCCTTAAATACAATTGCCAGAGCAAAAGCAGCTGGTTTTTCTGCAATTGTAGTGACGATTGATACTCCTATTTCAGGTTTGCGTGAACGCGATGTACGTAATGGAACAAAACAGTTATTGTCCATGAACCCATTTACTATGCTTCCTTATATTTCTCAGATGCTTGTCAAACCCTGTTGGCTTACTCAATGGTTAAGTGATGGAGGGTTAATGAGTTTCCCAAATGTTGAACTGGAGGATGGACCAATGGGTTATACAGAAATAGGTCCTGCCTTGGAACAATCTGTTGTGACCTGGGATGATTTGGAGTGGATACGTGATGCTTGGGGCGGTAAACTTATTGTCAAAGGAGTTCATATAGGAGATGATGCAAAGAAGGCTGTTCAGTTGGGCGTAGATGCCATAGTTGTTTCTAACCATGGTGCAAGACAATTGGATAGTGTTGCGCCGACAATTAGGGTTCTTCCAGAAATAATTACAGCTGTTAATGGAAAAATAGATGTGCTTTTAGATGGAGGAATTCGTAGAGGATCTGATGTTGTTAAAGCTTTATGTTTAGGTGCAAAAGGTGTGCTAATTGGGAGAGCATATGCTTATGGATTGGCTGCAGCTGTAGGTCCTGGAGTTGCACGTTCAATTGAAATACTTAGAACAGATATTTTACGTACAATGAAACTCTTAGGTTGTGAATCGGTTCGGAAGTTAGATACTTCCTTTGTGACTATTCCTACTAGTTGGAAACAGTATTAGCTCTATTCACCAATATTAAATTAGGAAATAATAGGGCTTTTAATGAAGATTATTGTCTTTGATGATGATCCAACAGGTTCACAAACCGTTTATGGTTGCCCGTTGCTGTTGCAGTGGAATCAGAACAATCTGAGGAGTGCGATCAAGCACCCCTCTTCTTTGCTTTTTTTGCTTGGGAATACAAGATCCTTAGCACCTGATTTGGCTATGGAAAGAACGCGTGAAATGTGCAAACAAGTTTTAGCCGCTTTAAGAGCAGAGAATATGTTGTTGGAAAATATTGTTTTTGTTAGTAGAGGTGACTCTACTCTTCGTGGTCATGGTGTTATTGAGCCAGAAGTTATGAATGAAGCACTGGGACCTTTTGATGCCACTTTCCATATCCCTGCTTTTTTCGAGGGTGGGAGAACAACTTTGAATGGTGTTCATTTATTGCATGGTGCCCCTGTTCACACCTCACCTTTTGCAAGAGATTCTACTTTTGCTTATTCAACAAGTCATTTAAATTTTTGGTTAGAGGAAAAAAGTGGTGGCAGGATTCTTGCTGAAAACGTTGAATCTCTCCCTATTTCTTTTCTTGATTCAGCAGTTCACTCAAGCCTTGGTTGGAACAGTTTGATTGATTGGTTGTCCAATCTCTCTGAAAATCAATTGGTTGTTGTTGATGCTGAATTGCCTGCACATTTGGCTGTCTTTGGTAAGGCAGTAAGGACTTTGCTTGGGAAGAAACGTTTTCTTTATCGTTCAGCTGCAAGTTTGATTAATGGCTTAGCTAATCTTCCACCTAATCCATGCACATTGGCAGATCTTGCTTCACTAAGGCTTAGAGACAAATCAGGCTATTTAAAGCCAGGCTTGGTTTTGGTTGGCTCCTATGTCCCACTCGCAGATTCACAATTAGAAATCTTGCTAGAGAATGATTCTTGTGTGGGCATTGAGTTGCCGGTTCACAAAATTGCTAGTGCGTTAGATAATTCATTGTCAGACTTGATACTTTCAGATTTGGAGATGCATATATTGGAGCAACTAAATAATGTCTTGGCTGATTGTGAAAAGACCCCAGTACTTTTTTCTAGCCGTGGGGAGCTTAGATTCCATTCTCAGCAGGAGAGAATAGATTTTGGAAATTTTCTTGCTGAGTTTATGTCTTACTTAGTTTCAAAAGTTAGTGATCAATTAGGATACATAATTAGCAAAGGTGGAATAACCACGCACTACCTTTTGGAAAAGGGTTTGAACCTAAGCACTGTCAATTTGAAGGGACAGTTATTACCTGGTTTGTCTATAGTTTCTTCTGAATGCCAGTTGCATCAAAAAGGTCTTCCTATTGTTACTTTCCCAGGTAATTTAGGAGATAAGAAAACACTGGAATCCGCTTGGAAATTAATGGAAAGTCCAAAAAACTCAATATTGAGATTGAACCTTACATAAATTTAAGATATACATTAATTGTTAGAAGCGCTCTATAACTGCATTTGCAAACCCACTGCAAGTTAAAGGCTCTACAACTGGCTCCATTAGTCGAGCCAGGTCGTAAGTTACTTTTTTATCTGAAATTGATTGGCTAATTCCTTTGCTAATCAGGTCCGCAGCCTCTTGCCACCCCATGAACTCCAGCATCATTACACCACTCAGAATTACAGATCCTGGGTTGATTCTGTCTAAACCGGCATGTTTGGGAGCTGTGCCATGTGTCGCCTCAAAAATGGCAGCTTGATTACCAATATTTGCTCCTGGTGCCATTCCTAGGCCTCCTACAATTGCTGCAGCTGCATCTGAAATGTAATCTCCATTGAGATTAAGGGTTGCAAGGATAGAATATTCTTGAGGCCTTGTTTGAATTTGTTGAAAGATACTATCTGCTATTCGATCATCAACCATAACCATATCTTTCCATTTTCCGTTCCCATGAGTATGATTTATTGAATTTATTACAGATTTGACTTCTGTACATATGAGGTCTTTTTTTTCTTGAGTTAGTGATTCATATCCAGGATCAATCATCTTTGCATTCCCCTCAATATTTTCTGAACTCAACTTTTCATTGTTTTCTAGAATCCAACTTTCTCGCTCAGTGATACATATATCCCGGAATTCTGTTGTGGCTAATTCATAACCCCAATCTCTAAATGCACCTTCAGTGAATTTCATTATGTTTCCCTTATGGACCAGAGTTACATGACGTTTTTTTCCGGAAAGCTTAATTGCGTGTTCAATTGCTTTTTTAATATGTCTTTGACTACCTGCTTTGCTAACAGGTTTGATACCAATCCCAGAACCCTTTGGAATTTGCCGTTTTCCAAGTTTTCCATTAGAGGGAATAACTTCGCAATTGAGATGTTCAATTAAGTTCATGCCAACTGGGTCATGGGCATCCCATTCGATACCCATATAAATGTCTTCTGTATTTTCTCGGTAAACGATTACATCAAGATCTTGTGGACGTTTGTGAGGGCTTGGTGTTCCATCGTAATAACGACAAGGACGAACACATGAATAAAGATCGAAGATTTGCCTAAGGGCAACATTCAGTGAACGAATTCCTCCACCAACAGGAGTAGTCAGAGGTCCTTTGATTGCAACCCCATATGTACGAATTGCCTCAAGTGTGTCTTCAGGGAGATATTGGTATGTGCCATAAAGATCACATGCTTCATCTCCTGCATAAACTTTGAACCATTCAATGCAACGCTTTTCTCCATAAGCTTTTCTGATTGCTGCATCTAGGACTGCTTGTGTGGCTGGCCAAATGTCTACGCCTGTTCCGTCTCCACGTATGAAAGGGATGATTGGGTCATCGGGGACCTCTGGCTTCCCATTTATAAAGCGAATTGCTGTGCCTCGGTTAGGAGCTGTGAGCTTCTCAAACTTAGACATAAGCCTGAATAACCTTTTATCTGCAAATGAGCCTATGACTCAATGGACTCTTATAAGCATTTCGTGTATTTGGGATGAGAAATTTGTTTTTTAGCAGACTAGGCACTTTTTGAAAAAGAGATCAGTTGATTTGCTGTTGCCCACTTCACAACATATTTCAGTAGCAGATAAGACCTCTAAAACCTAGTCACACCAACTATCCTGCGCTATTGTCATTTTATTGCAAGAGGTTTGGTTGAACGCTGCTGAACAAATGCACAGTATGGCTTTTGCGCATGCTCTTGCTTCAGCATTAACCCTTTTTAGAAATCATTTTCCTGCTGCAATTCCTAATCTAAGTCCATGGAATGATGATTTTGAGACTCGCCGTTGTTGTGACGATGCAACTATTGATTTGGCCTTTCATTTCCCTGGATGGAGCCCGAAATTGCAATGCCGAAGCGTTTTGGTGCAGCTGATGATCAGTAAAGATGAGCTTGCATCATCTCCACATTTGGTTGGTGTCGTTATGCGTGGAATGACTTTTGAGGGAGAGCGTTGGCGCATTGCAACACTTGGAGATTGGCAACCTGCAGGGCCTTATTTGCCGGAGCCGGCTGAAAGGTCGCAACTGTTAAGCATTTGCAGGGATTTATTTGCTCTTTTTCCTAAAACTTCATCTTGAAGGATTTTCTTTAGCCGAATGAAACCAAAGCTTTTAAAGTTTGTTGGCCTTTACAGGTTTTTTGAATTGTTTGTTCTTGTTTCCAAATGCCAGTAGCGCTAGCGAGCCAACTTCGAGAAGGCACTAAAAAGGCTCACACAATGGCTGAAAATACAGGTTTTGTGAGTTGCTTCCTAAAAGGTGTTGTTGAGAAGTCAAGCTATCGAAAATTGGTAGCAGACCTTTACTTCGTATATACAGCAATGGAAGAAGAGATTTGCAGGCTTGCTTTAGAGCAACATCCTGTTATCAGTCTGATTGATTACCCAGAATTAAACCGACGTGAATCTCTTGAGCAAGATTTAAATTTTTATTTTGGTAGTGAATGGTCAAACACTGTGCAGCCATCCATTTCAGCTAAAGCATATGTAGAACGTATTCATCAAGTGGCGAAAGAGAATCCTGAGTTGTTGATCGGTCATCATTACACTAGATATATTGGTGATCTTTCAGGAGGGCAAATACTTAAGAACATTGCACAGAAAGCAATGAATCTTTCAGACCATGATGGATTGCGTTTTTATGAGTTTGATTTAATTCAGGATGAAAAGCATTTTAAAAAAAGATATAGCGCAACTTTGGATTCCTTGCCTATCAATCAATCAACAGCTGATTTAATTGTTCAGGAGGCAAACCAAGCCTTTCATTGGAATATGGAGATCTTTAAAGAGTTAGAAGGAAATCTCATTGCCGCTATTGGGAAAGTTCTCTTTGGTTTCCTCACCAGAAGACAACGCCAAGGCAGTACTGAAAATGCTTAGGATTAATACATCTTTAAGCTAATAATCAAAGTAGTAATTGACTTGCCTTATAACTTGGACTCAATTTGCTTTGAAGAATTAGGGGTTTTAGCCTGTTTGAATCTTCAAAGTGTATTGTGCGTTGCCTTCAATGGGATACATCTTGATAATAATTTGTTCAACCTTATTACGATTTACCTTAAATAGGTGAGGTCGATGTTTGACCCATTACTTGATCAACTGCATCACAGCATTACATCTCGAGGTGGAAAGCCATTAGCTCTTCCTAATGGTTTGGAGAAGTGTTTATCACTTAATGGCAAAAGTAGTATTTATAGTTGGCTCTGGAATGTTCCTGGCTTCAGAAGATGGAGAGTTACTCGACTTAATGGTGGTGAGCAATTACAAGTTTTGAATTCTGTGGCATATCCGGATTACATCAATGACCAGCCATTGCTGGGAATTGATCTTTTGTGGTTTGGTAAAACATCTAAGTTGGTTGCAATACTTGACTTTCAACCGCTCGTGCAAGATAAAGGCTATTTGGATAGATATCTATATGGATTGAAGTCTCTAGGTACCCGTTTCCCTGAATTTACTAATCAAGAGATGATGCGCTCCTTTGATCCCAATCAATATTTTTCACCTTGGGTGCTTTTTTGTAGAGGAGGCCTTAAGCAGGCAGATACTTTGCTAACAGATACTTTTCCAGCTTTTTTAGATTGCTATTGGTCTCTTCAAGAAAGCTTCCTCCTTAGAACTTCCCAATTGAAACCTGAAGAAGTAAAGCGCCTGCAAATTGCGTACGATCAATACAGTGCTGCCAGGGATCCTGCGCATGGTTTATTCATAAGTTATTTCGGTAAAAAATGGTCTGATCGTTTTTTACAAGAATTTCTTTTCCCAGAGAGCTCGCTTACTTAAGATCTATTTGAATTTGGAAAAGATCGCATTGTATGAGTTATTCACGTCTTAATAGTCTCGACCCTGTACAAATAGATGAATGGAGATGGGCTCCATTTCTTGCTCATACGGTCAATGTTTTCTCTGAATTTCAACCAAAAGCAATACCTATTGCCAGGGATTATTTGAAGAAGGAAACTAGTTTTGGTTCAAAGTCAACAACTCAATTAGTACAAATTAATACATGGGCATGCCAAACAAAAAAATTAAGACTTGCGCGAGCAGCCTGTGTTGAAGCAACTGGAATCGCTTCAGTTTTGAATTTTTTGATTACTCCTTCTGGCAATTATGAATTGCCTTTTTTTGGAGCAGACTTGGTAACCCTTCCAGCCGGACATCTTTTAGCGATTGATTTACAACCAGTTCTTAAGGCAGATGAGATGCACACAGTTGATGTTTGGGAACGTTTAATACCATTGCATGATCGCTGGCAATCTTATTTCCCATGGGGTGGCAAGATTCCGGAAGACGCTCAATCTTATTTTTCTCCAGGCTTTTTGTGGGCAAGGTTGCCTTTAAGTGAGAAGAGTGACCGTCTTATTCAAGAGGTTCTTTTCCCTGCTTACAGTGATTATTTACTTCTTTATATGGATTTAGTGAACAAGGCAGAAAAGGTTTCTGAAGAGAGATCTTCTAAGTTATTAGCAGGTCAAAATAGCTATATGAGGTTTAGAGCAAAAAAAGATCCTGCCCGAGGAATGCTTACACGTTTTTGCGGGAGAGAATGGGCTGAGTCCTATATAAATGACGTGTTGTTCGATTTATAAAGCAACATTGATGGTTTGAGCACTTAAGCTTTTGTTTATGCAATCTTTTTGCAGCAAATTAAATTAAACTTGCTAGGTGCTTCTATAGACTGATTCTATTGACATGAAGAAACGAATTTTATTCGTGTGCCTAGGTAATATTTGCCGATCTCCTGCAGCAGAATCTGTTTTTCTAAACCTGCTTAAGGAAAAAGGTCTTGAGAATGAATACTATGTGGACTCTGCTGGAACGGGTGGATGGCATGTGGGGAGTAATGCTGATGAACGTATGCGAAATGCTGCTCTTAAAAGAGGTATTGCAATAGAAAGTCGTTCCAGACAAATTAATTCACAAGATTTTGATTCTTTTGATTTGATACTCACTATGGATAATGAAAACTTGGCTGCAGTAACTTCTCTTTCTAGAGAGTTCGGATGCAGTTCAAAAGCAAGCATTATGCCGATTCTTAATTATGCAAGGAAGACAAAATTAATTGAGGTTCCAGATCCTTACTATGGAGGAGAAAATGGTTTTGAAAAGGTTTTAGACTTGTTAGAAGATGCTTGCGATGGTCTTTTAGAAGATCTTAGCTTGCAGGACTAGGCCAAACTTCCTCAGGTATTTTCATACGGAAAAGGTCTTCAATTTCTTTGATCACTGTTTGTATGTCCATATTATCTGTAATCAATTCGATAGCATCTTCGGCTTTGGTAAGTGGTGATATTTCGCGAGTGCTATCCATAAGGTCTCGCTTGTTGATTTGAGCTTCTACTTCTTTAACATCAAGGTTGGAAAAACCTTGATGTTGCAAATCAATTATTCGGCGGCGAGCTCTTTCAGCAGTAGTCGCAGTTAGAAATATTTTCAGTTCAGCATTGGGAAATACTGCTGTGCCGATATCTCTACCTTCAGCTACTAACCCTCCAGAAATGCCAATTGCTTTTTGCTGGGAGGTAAGTTCTTCGCGGACTGCTTTTTGTGCTGCTATCAAAGAGACGATAGAGGTGATTTTTGGGGATCGGATTGCATCAGTAACCTGATTCCCATTAATTATTACTTTTGGATTGTCTTTAGATGGCTGTAGGACAAGTTCTAAACCTTTTAGTGCTTGCTTGACAGCAACTTCATCTTTTGGATTTATTCTTTTTTCGTTAATCAGCCATGCAACGGCTCTATACATTGCCCCTGTATCTAGATAAAGCAGACCCAGCTTCTTAGCAAAAGCACGTGTAACTGTGCTTTTCCCTGCGCCTGCAGGTCCATCGATTGCAACAATTGGTTTATGAGTCATAAGAAACGTGTGATCAATTAGACGAGTTGATCCACAGCGAACAGCTGCAGCTAAGAGTGAGAAGTGTTGGTTAGTCTGTCTTGGTTGCAGCTTATGTGGGTCTACAACTTCTAAGTAATCAACTTGTAGGCCTTTTTGTTCTAAGGAACATCTCATTTCTTGAAGATCTAGTCTTTCCCTTTTGAGTACTTGCTGTGCGGCTTTGGCTAATGTCTTGGGTAAGGCTAAGGATATGTTTCGTTCTTTTGGACTTAGAAATTGATTTCTTGAACTACAAGCTAGTCCATCTTCGTCTCTAACAGTTGCGACTCCCCGGATTTTTATCGGTAAGCCAAAATCCTTGATTAGTTGCCTAAGGATGACCAATTGCTGCCAGTCTTTTTCTCCAAGAACAAGAAAGCTTGGCTGGACATGCTTGAGCAGATGAAGCATGACAGTGGCAACTCCATCAAAGTGCCCACTTCGAACTGATCCACATAGTTGGGATTGAAGCTTTTTCGGGGCTTGAACTTTGAAAGTATTATCTGGCCCACCTGGGAAAATTTCATTTATAGAAGGTGCCCAAATAGCATTGGCACCAGCTTTTGATGCAATCGCAATGTCCTGATCAATATTTCTTGGATAATTGTTGTAATCCTCGTTGGGTCCGAATTGCAGAGGATTTACAAAAACACTTACCAGGACCACTGACCTATCGTTGAGGTGAG
>MDTE01124169.1_pt1 | contig 18652 bp, 13 predicted proteins | sample 811231 | NCBI WGS metagenome assembly MDTE01 (sample SAMN05326651, study PRJNA326480) | marine metagenome | isolation source: seawater | place: Indian Ocean: Red Sea | collected 2010 | reverse complement strand
TATTAAAAGGTTCAAAAATTGATTTCGTGGTTGAAAAATGTACTGAATTGGGTGTGAACTCTATTACTCCTTTAATTACTGATCATTGTATTGGAAAAAAAATCAATGTAAATAGATTGATTAAAAAAGCAGAAGTGGCTATTAAACAATGCGGAAGAGCGTTCTTACCAAAAATAAATGAAGCAATTATACTTGATAAGTGGCTAAATCAATTAGACACTAGCAAGATTATAGTCTTAGATCAGTCTGATTCAAATAATTTGTTAAAGAATATTTTATTAAAAAATAAAAATCAAGATGTAATTTTAGTTGTAGGGCCTGAAGGTGGTTTTTCTGAAAAAGAGTTAATGAATTTTAGGCATAGAAAAGTTAAATTTGGAAATCTCGGACCAAGAAGATTAAAAGCCGAAACTGCGGCTATAATTTCTACTGGACTAGTCGATCACTTTCTAAAATAGGATGAATTTTGAAAGATTGTATTTTCTGTAAAATTGCTAATAATATTATTGATGTTGATAAAATTTATGAAAACAAAGATTTGATTGCATTTAATGATATGAACCCACAAGCACCATTTCATATTTTAATCATTCCAAAAAAACATATTTCCACAATCAATGATCTTGAAAATACTGATAAAAGATTAATAGGTGAATTATTTATCGCTGCAAAAAAAATAGCTTATAAAAATAAAATTTCTGATTCAGGATATAGATTAATTTTTAATTGTAATGAGAATGGTGGACAAACCGTGTTTCATATTCATTTACATATGTTGGCAAAAAGAAAAATGAGTTGGCCTCCAGGATAAAGTTTATATGTACATTTCTGAAATATCTATTCATGGTTTTAAATCTTTTGCAAACAAAGAAAAACTATCTTTTGGAGATGGTATTACAGCTGTTGTTGGGCCAAATGGTTGTGGTAAAACTAATATTGTTGATGCTGTCAGATGGGTCTTAGGTGAGCAAAAAATTACTATGTTACGATCTTCCACGTTGGATGATATTATTTTTAATGGTTCAGAATCATTGAAACCTCTATCGGTTTGTGAAGTGTCTTTAAAAGTTCAAAATAATAGAGGAATTTTACCAATTGAATATGATGAGGTTGAAATTTCTCGCAGAATTTTTAGAGATGGTGAAAGTGAATACATGATAAATAGAAATATTTGTCGACTTAAGGATATTATTTCATTATTTGTTGATACTGGTATGGGTTCGGACGCTTATTCAGTTATTGAATTAAAAATGATTGAAGATATTTTAAGTGATAGTACAAACAGTAGAAGGAAAATGTTTGAAGAAGCTTCAGGGATTAATAAATATAGACAAGACAGGAAATTAACTCTTTTAAAATTAAAGTCAACCAAAACAGATCTAGAAAGATTAAATGATATAATTTCAGAGGTTGATACAAAAGTCAATGGTCTGCAATTGCAAATGAAAAGATTTAAAAGACATGAATCATTAGTAGAAAAATTAAAAGCAAATGAATTGCAATTAGCATCTATTAAAGTAAAAAAATTAAAAAATGAAATTGAACCATTAATTAAAGTGATTTCTGAAATAAAAAACAATAAAGATTCAACTAATTCAAATCAGCAACTATATGAAGGCAGTTTAAGAAAACTTAGATCAGATTTTGAGATTCAACAAAAAAAAATTAAAATTGCTCAAACACAAATTGATGATTATTCACTAAAAAAACAAAAAAACTCAAATCAAATTATTGTTTTAAATGAAAAAATAAATAATTCTTCAAGTAATATAATCAAATTAAACAATGAACTTTCTGATGGAAATGAAAAAATTATTTTAAACAATAAAACTATTCAAGAATTATCAAAAAATATTAAAATTTTAAAACCCGAGTTAGAACAAAATTTAAAAGAATATAATTTAAAAAAAATTGATTTAGAAAAATCTGAAATTAAATTAATTGATACAAGAAAATCATATCAAAGCAATCTAGATCAACAAATTCATTTTGTAAATACTACTAATGATATTAAATCAAATGAGTTAAGAACAACAAGTTTGATCAATGAAAAAAATGAATTAATAAATGTTTTAAATAAAGAAAATAAAAGTCATGAGCTCAAAGTTGAATCAATTTCAAATGAAGTTAAATTACTTAAAACCGAATTAATAAAACTTAATAAAACAAAAAATCAACAAATTAAGGATTCTGAAAAATTAAGTAATGAAAAAAATAAAAAAGAAGATGAATTGTCTAAAATTGAAAATAATTTAAATAAAAATATAAATATTATAGCTTCATTAAATACTCAAAAATCATTTTATGAACAAATGATCATTTCTGGTGAGGGTTTTTCTTCAGGCAATAAATACATTCTAAACCATAAAAATGAATTTGAAAATGTATATGGATCAATAAGTGATTTAATTAAGATCAAAGATAAATATAAAAATGCAATAAATGCATTATTAGGCCCACTAGCTCAAGCTATTATATGTAAAAATAAAAAAACTTGTATTGATATTATTGGAAAATTAGAAAATAAAAAAGTTGGTCAATCTTGGCTAATATCTTTGGATGATTTTAAAAATAAAGATTCTTTTGTTTCAGATCTTAAATCAAATGAAGGGTTTAATTTTATTAGTTCCAATGAAAAATATATAAACCTTTTCAAATTGATTTTTAAAAATAAATATATAGTAAAAAACCAAGAAGAAGCTTTGAACCTTTTGGAAAAAAATGATTTTTATGGTGAAATAGCTGATTTTGATGGTAATCTCTATTCTTCATTTGGATTAATTATTTCCAAATCAGATAATATTAATTCATCTTTATTGGGAAGAAATGAAAAGCTAGAAAAAATTAAAAAAGAAATTAAATCATTAGATCGGGAAAATGATGTAATTGAAAAAAAAATAAAATTTTTAGTTGAAAAGATTGAAAATTTTAATCAACAAATTAATAGAAAAGATGAAACAATAATGAGTTCATCATCAGAGATATCTACAATTAATAATGAAATATCTCAAAAAGAATCTTTGATTTTTGAATTTAAAATCAAACTTGAACAAAATAATAAAATATTTTCATCTACTAAAAAAGAGATCACTGTCTTAGAAGAAAATTTTAACAAATTAAAACCTGAATTGAAAAAAGTAGAAAAAAAATTATTTTTAATTGAAAAAGAAATTAAAAAAAGCAATGCTCAATTAGAAATTGATAGAAATGAACGAGATAATAAGAATTTACTTTTACAAAACAGTAGAATTAAAATGGTTTCATTAGAGAGTAAAATTGAAAATATTCAATTTAGACTTAATTCATCAGAAGAAATTGTTTTAGATATTAAAAAAAGAAACAAAGAAATTGAATCTGAAATTTTATTTTTAGATGAAGAAATATTAAAAATGAAAAAAGAAAAAAATGATTTCGAAAAGAATAACAATGAATTTAATCTACTTTTAGAGAAAATTATTAAAGATAAATCAGGAATTGATGAAAATTTTAATTCTACATACAAAGAAATTCAAATTGTCGAACAAAAAATTAGTGATGAACAGAAAGAAAATGAAGATATTTTAAATAAAATAAAGGATTATGAGCTTAAAATAGTAGAAAAAAAATCAGAGTTAAAAAACATTCATGATTCCTTTGAAGATAAATATTCTATTAAGATACCAGAAATACACAATATTACTCAAAATGAAACTGAATTATATGATCAAATACAAAGAATTAAAACTAGTATTGAAAATATTGGTCCCATCAATATGGCTGTAAATGATGAATTTGATGAAGAATCAAAAAGATTATCTTTCTTAAATGATCAAAAAGAAGATTTAGAAACATCTGAAAAAACTTTAATTGATACCATGGAAAATATTGATAAAGAAGCTAGAGAAAAATTTTTAAATACATTTGAAAAGATTAAAAATAATTATAAAAAAACTTTTCAAATGTTTTTTGATGGAGGTGAATCTGATTTAAATCTAATTGGGGATAATGATCCTCTTGATGCTGATATTGAGATCTTTGCAAAGCCTCCTGGAAAACATACCAGAAATTTAAGAATGTTATCATCAGGAGAAAAATCTCTTACGGCAATAGCATTGCTTTTTGCAATATATTTAGTTAAACCAAGTCCTTTTTGTATTCTTGATGAGGTTGATGCTCCGCTTGATGATAATAATGTTTTAAAATTTACAAATGTATTGAAACAATTTTCTAAAAATACTCAATTTATAATAGTTACTCATAATAAATTAACTATGGAATCAGCACAATCTCTATACGGAGTTACAATGCAAAAATCTGGTGTTTCAAAAATTGTTTCAGTAAAGCTTGATTAATCTTTTAAATGAATTACAAAAAAATTAACTTATCGAGTGTTTTTTTCTAATTATTATGTACAAGAAGAGGGTTAAATGAATTCATTATTAAATCATAAGCTCGATAATGAGCGTGTTCTCATACGAGTTGATTTTAATGTACCTATTGAAAATGGGAAAATCATGGATGATTTTAGGATCAGATCTGCTTTGCCAACAATTAAACATTGCTTGGAAGGTGGTGCATCTGTAGTATTAATGTCTCATTTAGGAAGACCTGATGGAGTCGTAAATGAAGAATTGAGTCTTATCCCTATTGGAGAAAAACTATGTGATCTTCTCGAAATATCAATAAAATTTTCTCATGATTGTATATCAGAAGATGCAATTGACGTTTCTGCTGCTTTACAGCCTGGAGAAGTTCATTTATTAGAAAATTTAAGATTTCACAATGCTGAAACAAAAAATGATATTGAATTTTCAAAAAAATTATCTTCTCATGGAACCATGTATGTAAATGATGCTTTTGGAACTGCTCATAGAGCTCATGCTTCAAATGTAGGTGTAACAAAATATTTAGATAATTGTTTTCCTGGATTTTTACTTCAAAAAGAATATGATTTTTTACATCATTCAATCAAATCTCCTGAAAGACCATTTACTATTATTCTTGGGGGAGCAAAAATTTCTTCAAAACTACCCTTAATAACTAGGTTTATGTCTGAGGCTGATAATTTAATTGTTGGTGGTGGTATGGCATATACTTTTTTAAAATGTTTGGGAAATGAAATTGGAAATTCAATTTATGATGAATCAAAATCTGAAAAAGCATTATCAATTTTAGACTCAAGATTAAAATATAATTGTAGATTATTTTTGCCATCAGATATTTCTGTAACAAAGGATTTTTCTTCCGGTAAAGTATCTTCGATTAGAAAAGTTAATGAAATTAATCATGATGAAGAGGGAATTGATATTGGACCTGATACAATTCAAAGATTTAGTGATGTTATTTTAAACAGTAAAACAGTAATTTGGAATGGTCCAATGGGAGTTTTTGAAACTGAATCATTTGCAAAAGGAACAAATGCAATTGCTACTTATGTTTCTGAAATGACACAAAATGGTGGTACTTCAATAATTGGTGGAGGTGATTCAGCTTCTGCAATTAAGGATTTGGGTGTATGGGATGATATGACCCATATTTCAACTGGTGGGGGAGCTTCATTAGAACTATTATCTGGTGTGGACTTACCTGCATTTAAAGTATTAAGGATGATATAATGAAAAAATCAATTGTTGCAGCTAATTGGAAAATGTATAAAACGATAGATGAATCAGTAAATTTTTTAGAAAAATTAAATTTAAAAAAAATTGATCATGAACATTTACGAATTATAATATGTGCTCCTTTTACATCCCTTTTTTCAATGAATAAATATATCAACTCATCAAATTCTAAGGTTGAACTTGGTGCTCAAAATGTTTATTACGAGAATGAAGGAGCTTTTACAGGTGAAATTTCTACACAAATGCTTAAAGAAAGTGATATTCAACATATTATTGTGGGTCACTCTGAAAGAAGAACATTATTTAATGAGGATAACTCAATAGTTGTGAAGAAAGCCAAAAAAGTATTAGATGAAAATATAAATTTAATTTTTTGTATTGGTGAAACATTAGAAGAAAGAGAAGATGGGAAAACTGAGAAAATTCTTGAAGAACAATTAAATTTTTTGTTAACGGAAATAAATAAAGAACAATTAAAGAAAATTATTTTTGCTTATGAGCCTGTATGGGCAATTGGAACTGGATTAAGTGCTAGTGTAGAACAAGTAAAAGATGCTCATATTTTAGTTAGAAAAATAATTTCTGATTATTTTAATGTTCCATCAAATGAATTAAATTTACTTTATGGAGGTAGTGTCAAATCATCAAGCGCTCATGAATTAAGTAATATTGATGAGGTTTCAGGGTTTTTAATTGGAGGAGCTAGTCTTGATGTTGATCATTTTTCTGAAATTTCTAAAATAATAACCGAGGTAAAAAATGTATAGTTTTTTAGTTACATTACACGTAATTGTTTGTATTTTATTAATAGGTATAATTTTAATGCAAGCTAGCAAGGGTGGTGGTTTGTCAGGCACTTTTGGGGGAGCATCAACTGCCATGTTTGGTGGTAGAGGTGCAGGAAGTTTTTTGAGTAAAATTACTATAGGTCTTGCAACCTTTTTTTTATTACTAGCTATTTTAATTTCAATCGTAAATGTTCCATCACAATCATCTTCTAATTCTATTGTTAGAGAAAGAGCAAGTGAAAATGTTTCACCTGCAGCTGAATTACCTTTACCCGTATCATTACCTGAGGAAAGTCTAATAGAAAATGAATAGTTGTGTCTTGCCGAAGTGGTGGAATCTGGTAGACACGCTATCTTGAGGGGGTAGTGTTCGAAAGGACGTGCGGGTTCAAATCCCGCCTTCGGCACAAAAAAAATTAATTTGAGGGTCTAAAAATGAATAAATATTTAATTATAGCTTTTACAATGGTATTTAACATGGTCTTTTCACAGTCTTCTGAAGAAATTTTCAGTTTGATTGAATCTAAAAAAATTGATGAGGCGGAGTCAAAACTAACTACTTCATTGGAAGCTGATCCAGCTAATGCAGAAATAAATTATTTATTAAGTAAAGTATATTATGCCAAATACGATTTAATGAATACTGGTAAATTTTTAAGAGCAGCAATTGAAAATGACAATACAAATCAAGATTACAGGGATGAATTTGATAATTTATCTCCACTCAGTCAGTCTTGGGCAAGTGCTATGAAAAGTCTACAAAGTGGTGATTTTGATGGAGCTATTAATAAATTTGAGACAATAAAAGTTGAATTTCCTGATTTTGTAGCTCCTGCTACTTACCATATAGGTATTGTTTATGCAAGACTAAATGACAGCTCAAATGCAATTCAATCCTACAAAGAGTCAGTTCAAATTGACCCATATTATCAAAAGGCAATCAAAACTTTATCAAACACAGCTAAAAAAACATACAATGAAGGAAATAAATCCTATAAAAGAGGTGATTATGAAGGGGCTGAACAATTTTACCAAGAAGTAATTGAGTTAAATCCCAATGAACATAGAGCATATTATATGTTAGCAAATGTATATACTAGACTTGGTGATACTGAAATGGCTCTTGATTATTTTAATCAAACAGTAGAAGTTAATCCTCAATATGATAAGGGTTGGTTTTCTTTAGGTTTGAATTATCAAAAAAATGGTGATATAAATGAAGCTCTTTCATCCTTAGATAAAGCAATTGAAGTTAATCCATCTTACGCAAAAGCAATTGCTCAGAAAGGTAAGATATACATGCAAGAAGCTGATTTTGAACTGGCTGAAAATTCATTTAATCAAGCAATTCAAGTAGATCCATCATATGTTTCAGCTTATATCGATTTAGGTCAAATTTTAAATGCTCAAGAAAGATGGGATGAAGCATACAATTCATTGTCAACTGCAACTGCTTTAGATGCATCAAAGAATAAAGCGTGGTTTTTATTGGCTCAATCCCAAAATGCTAAAGGTTCATGCGATGAAGCTAAAGAATCATCTAGAGTTGCATTGGATTTAAAAAGTGATTATGCACCTGCTTTTTTTGAATTAGGCTTATCAGAGGTTTGTCTTGGAAACAAAACTTCAGCATTAGCAGCTTTTGAAAATGCAAGAAAAAATCGTACTTGGAGAAAAAACGCAGAATACGAAATTGATAAAATTAAAAATCCTGAAAAATATCAACAATAATTAAAGGCGCTTAGGCGCCTTTCTTATTTCAGTTAAAAAATAATGATTAAAGCCATAATATTTGATTTAGATAATACTTTACTTGATTTCATTAAAATGAAAGAAAATGCTATTTCTGCAGCAATTGAAGGAATGATTGATGCTGGAATGGATATTAACCCCAAAGAAGCCTATCATAGAATTATGGAAATGTATGAAGAGACCGGTTGGGAAAATCAGTTGATATTTAATGATTATTTAAATGAAATAAATGGAGAAGTAAATTATAAATTCTTAGCTTCAGCTATTGTTTCTTATAGAAGAGCAAGAGATGGTTCATTGTCACTTTACCCGGGTGTGAAAAGAACATTGATGGCTCTGTCTAAAATGGGAATTAAATTAACAATAATCTCTGACGCTCCTAGAAGAGAAGCTTGGTTAAGAATATGTTATTTAAATTTACATCATTATTTTGATTTAGTATTAACCTTCGATGACATTGGTGAGAGAAAACCTTCTTCAAAAGGTTTTGAATTAACATTATCAAAATTAAAAATAAACGTTGATAATGTTATCATGGTTGGTGACTGGCCAGAAAGAGATATGGTTGGTGCAAAAAAACTTGGAATTAAAACTATTTTTGCAAAATATGGTGATACATTTAATAGAAATTATTCAGGTGCTGATTGGGATGTTAAAAATATTTTTGAAATTGTAGATATAATAAAAAAAATAAATGAAAAATAACTTCAAAATCGGAACTGATATTGTAGAAGTTCATAGAATTAATAAATTGATTGAAGATTATAATTATAAATTTTTTAATCGGATTTTTACTGAAAGAGAAGTTAAGTGGTGTTTATCTAAAAAATCTCCTCAAATACATTTTTCTGGAAGATTTGCAGCTAAAGAAGCTATAAAAAAAGCTTTATTTGGTTATGGCGAAGATCTAGTTTCATTTACATCAATAGAAATATTAAGAGAAATAAATAAACCACCCTATGTTAATTTAAGTTTTTCAAATTCAAATAAGTATTCTTGTGAAATTACAATTTCTCATACCCATCAATATGCAACTGCAGTAGCTGTTATATTTATTAAATGAATATTTCTAAAATAAATGAATCATTTATAAAAAATAATCTTTTTACTCCAGATAAATTTTCTAATAAATACGAACAAGGTAAATTACTTGTTATAGCAGGTTCTATTGGAATGACCGGCGCTGCATGTCTTTCTGTATTATCAGCATATCGTTCAGGTGCAGGGTTAGTAAAAATTGTGGTTCCAAAATCTTTAAATTCAATCTTTGAAATTAAATTGACTGAAGCTATGACAATTCCTGTTGAAGATAATGGTTGTGGTTTTCTTAAAATTGAAAACAAATTGAGTATTATTAAACACTTAGAATGGGCAGATGCAATATTGATTGGACCTGGTTTAGGAAGAGAAAAAAGTACTAATGAATTGATTGAATTTATTCTGAAGTCATCAGATAAAACTATAATTTTAGATGCAGATGGTTTATTTTATTTCACTCAAAAGTTAGACTTTTTAAACAATCTTAAATCTGAAATTATATTAACTCCTCATTTTTATGAGGGTTCTAGATTGTTTAATATTGCATACAATGAGATCAATGAAGACCAAATAAAATCCTTATTAAAAATTCAAGAAAAAATAAATAAGATAGTTGTTTTAAAAGGTCCAACCACTTTTATAAGTTATGGTGATAAATTAATGGAAAATACTACTGGTAATCAGGGTTTATCAGTAGGAGGAAGTGGTGATGTTTTATCTGGTATTATCTCGTCTTTTGCTTGTCAAGGATTTAATCCTTTTATAGCATCTGCTATGGGTGTTTTTTTACATGGTAAAGCCGCTGATAAATTATTAAAAACGAAAGGGATTAGAGGTTTGATCCCATCAGATATAATTGATATGTTACCAACTATTTTAAAAGAATATGAAACTTCATAGGAAATCATTATGGATAAACTTGTAATTGAAGGTGGAAGAATATTATCTGGAAATATTTCTATAAGTGGCTCAAAGAATGCTGTTTTACCTATTATGGTAGCTACCATTATTGAACCTGGTAAATATACAATTAAAAGAGTCCCAAAGCTTAGAGATACTCTAACAATGATTAAACTTTTAGAAATCATTGGAGCAAAAGTAGAATTAAATGATGATGTTTTAAAGATCGATACTAATAATTGTAATAATCCTGAAGCTCCTTATGATTTAGTGAAAACCATGAGAGCTTCTTTTTATGTTCTTGGACCATTTTTATCAAGATTTGGATATGCAAAAGTATCTATGCCTGGAGGTTGTGCATGGGGTCCAAGGCCAATTAATTTTCATATAGATGCAATAAAACAAATTGGTGCTAAGGTAGATCTTTCTGATGGTTACATTCTTGCAAAAGGAGACAAATTAAAGGGAGGAGAAATTGTTTTCCCAGTTTCTTCTGTTGGTGCCACTGGAAATGCTGTCATGGCTGCTGTTAAGGTGAATGGTATTACTAAAATAATAAATGCTGCTATTGAACCTGAGATAACATGTTTATGTGAATTTTTAAATAACATGGGTGCAAATATAGCTGGGATAGGTACAAATCAATTAACTATAGAGGGAGTTCAAAAGTTGGTCCCAGTTGATTGTGAAATTATTCCTGATAGAATTGAGGCTGCAACATTTTTAATTGCAGGAGCAATGAAAGGTGAAGATTTAGTTGTTGATAATGTTGATCCTAATCATTTGAAAGTAATAACTAAACAGCTCAAAAATACAGGTTGTGAATTAAAAATTAATTCAAATTCGATTCAAATCTCAAAAGGGAAAAAAATAAAACCAGTGTCAATTGAAACTGCAATCTATCCTGGATTTCCAACAGATGTTCAAGCACAATGGATGGCATTGATGTCTCTAGCAAAGGGGAGTTCAACTATTATTGATGCCGTTTATCATGATAGATTTACTCATATTGCTGAGTTATCAAGGTTAGGTGCCAAAATAAACTTAAAGTATAATGTGGCTCAAATAAAGGGTGTTAAAAGATTATATGGTACCAATGTTATGTCAACGGATATAAGAGCTAGCGCTTCATTGATCATTGCAGGTTTAGCAGCAGAGGGTAAAACCGAAGTTTCTAGGATTTATCATATTGATAGAGGATATGAAAATATAGAAGAGAAGTTTAATTCTATTGGTGCTAGTATTAAAAGAGTTAAAGAATAATTATACGTTTTTAAGAACTTTAAGAATAGTTTCTAAAGTTTTATCTGGAGTTAAATTGTCTGTTGGTATTCTAATATTTGCTTTTGAATAATATTTTTTTCTATCTTCGATCATTTCCTCAAGTATCTCTTCTGAGATGTTTTTTCCCTGAATTTCCATATCTCTTCCTTCAATTCTTTCTAAAAGGTCGGATGTGGGTGCATCGATCCATATAGTGATACCCGTAGCATCCATTAACTTTAATTTTGACCCTTTTATTACAAGATCGCTGTTGCAGGCAAAAACTTGATGCAATCCTCTTGACAATTCAGCTAGAATATTCTCTTCTATGTTTCTTAAAGCATTGATTTCAAAAGTATTATTAATTTCATTGATAGGTCTATTATAAATTGCTTCAAGTATTTCATTGAAATCAACAAAAGCCCATTTTAAATGATTGGCAAGAAGACGTCCTAAAGTAGATTTTCCAACTCCTTCCATTCCAATTAAATATATATTTTTTAAATCTTTATCCATTTTTTAGTATATCATAAAATTACAATTATATAAATGAAACTTTTTTCATTTAGTATAATAGATAAATTAATTAATTTATCATAATTAAATAAATGATTTTTTGGAGAGGTGGCCGAGCGGCTTAAGGCGCCCGCCTGCTAAGCGAGTAATGGATAATATCCATTCGAGGGTTCGAATCCCTCCCTCTCCGCATCCTTTTTAGGAGATAATCTTTGAATTTTTATGTAAAATTAATTTTATCACTTATTTTTTTATTATCCACTTTGTTTTCTCAAAGTCAGAGAGGAGGTAATATTGCTTCTGACAGTCAAGGTCTAGCTACTCAAATCTCTGGAAATGGACAAGTCATAGTTGTGAAAAATAGTGGCCGTATTCTTGTTTATGCTTGGAATGGAAGTGCTTGGGCTCAAAGATTTAATTCAATTTTAAATGTAAGTTCAGTTGATATTAATTATGATGGTAGTACCATCATAGGGAGTTCTGCGACTTCACATACAGTATTAGTTTATCAATGGAATGGCTCAACTTATACCCAAAAAGGGGCTACATTAACTGGTCAATCAGGTGATGATTTTGGGCAATCTGTCGCTATTAGTAATGATGGTGATGTTATCGCAATTGGTGCACCAGGAGATGATGACAATGGTACAAATAGAGGTTCTGTATCAGTTTATTACTGGAATAATAGTAGTTGGGTTTTAAGAGGACCCATTTTTACAGGATCTGAAGATTCAGAAGCACTGGGAAAAGTAGTTTCTATAAGTGGTGATGGAACCGTTATTAGTACTGGAATAATAACATCAACATATAGTAGGGTAAAAAGTTATAAATGGTGGGGTAGTAATTGGGCACAATATGGACCTGATATTAATGGGGCATCTGCAAATCAAAAAACAGGAAGTTCGGTTTCATTAAGCTATGATGGTAAAACATTAGCCGTAGGAAGCATGGGAGTGTCTGGTTCAGTTTCTGGAAAAGTGGATGTTTATACTTATCAATTTTGCAATGGACAATTTAATCAATGGTGTCAAAAAGGATCGACTCTTAATGCATCAAATGCTAGTGCAGAGGGTCATTTTGGAGCATCGGTCTCATTAACAGATGGAGGATTGGTTTTAGCCGTTGGGATTCCTGACGATAATGGTGGTGGTGGAAATAATGCAGGTGCAGCAAGAATTTATGATTTTTCAAGTAACAGTTGGACACAAAGAGGAAACGATATTAATGGTACTGCAGGGGATCAATGCGGAACTGGTGTTAGTTTAGATTCAACTGGAACTTTTGTAGCATCTAGTTGCCCTGAACTAGGTAGTGGAGTTACAAAAGTATATGCTATTGATGCAACTGCCCCAACAATAACAAATATGATCATCGGTCCAGACAATCAAACTGTGACGGTAACTTTGAGTGAAGCAGTATATAATACGAACGGGGGATCAGGTGCTCTTGAAGCTTCAGATTTTAATGTTGCAATTTCGGGTGGCTCAGCAAGTTTAACTAGCAGCACACCAACAAGTATTTCAAAAAGTGGCGATAATTATACCCTTGGAATTGGACTTTCAGGTACTATCAATGCAAGCGAAACAATTGTTGTTACTCCTGTTGATAATGGTATTTATGATCTTGCTGGTAATGAGGCAAACACTAGCCAAAGTAATAATTCACTTAAATTGCATGTAATTGCAGCTGCTCCTACAACAAGTGGGTGGGAAACAGGAACGGTCAATGATATGGGCACTGTTTATGACATTGATGTCGATAATCTTTCACCTAATTCTCATTATGCAATGTATGGAGTAAAACCTGAGATCATTACTTTTCCAACTTCTACAGGTATTGAAGTTGCATGGAGAGATCAAAATTCTAATACAATCGTTATTACTAAATATGTTGAAACCAATTCAGTGTTGACTGAATCTGGACATTTAAGAATAAATTCATTGGGTCATTTAGCTGGTTTTACAAAAGATGATGCTGGAAATTATTATATAATGACATCTCTCCCAGATGAGATTACTACCGCAGCACAACCAACCTATGACCGTCAAGGAATATTGAGGTTATATAAGATTAGTTCAAGTGGTGCTTTAACATATTGGAAGGATTTAATTTCTGGTTCAGTTGCAACTTTACCTATATTTAAACCAATGACTGCTGGAACCGGCAGATTAGTTTACGGAGGTGGAAAACTTTTATTTTCTTTTTCTGCAAATACTCAATATGATACTGCTATAAATCAAAGACATCAACTTCATAGAGAGTTTAGAATAGACCCATCTTCAGGGACTTTTGAGGATGAGTCAGGAGGTATTAGTCATTCATTTGATCAGAGATTAATTTACGATGGCCAAAAATTTGTAAGTATGGCTTTAGGAGATATGTCTAGAGGTGTCTCTATTTCATATCCATTTACAACAAGAAATTATGATTTAGGAGGTGGATCTTATTCAATTATTTCATGGGTCCATGCTTTTGGAATAAAAGGAGGAAGTGAATCTCAAACTTCAAATGGTTATAATAATACCTTTACTAGGTTAGGAAGTATTGCAAAAAGCACAAATGGCTATCCTGTTGTATTTGCTTCAGAAAAATCAACAGCTTTTTCTGAGGGTGATAATTCAAAAGCTATATTAGACGAGAGAAATTTAGCTTTTGTACATGTTAAAAATGATTTTTTAAATCAAGTTACATCTAGTAATCTACTTGATATTTCCATCACTGATGTTTCAAATAATTCAAATGTAGCTGATCCTTATAATATTACCGTAAACACAAATAATGTTAATAAGACAGGTACTAATCGAGGAGTAGTTTGGTTAACCAATTATTCCAATTTAAATACAGAAAACGTTGAAAAACCAAAAATGGTTGGAATAGGAAATGATAAGTTTATTGTTCTATGGGAGAAATGGAAAATTTCAACAACTGTTGCAAATGCATATGGTCAAGCTTCTGATTATGTGTCAACGTGGGGGATAGTAGTTGATGAATATGGTAATATTGTCACTGCAGCAAAAGATTTAGGAAGTTTTAGACTACAACGCGGTGATGATATCGTTTCTAAAAATTCAAAAGCATATTGGGTTAGAGGAGATCAAAGTCCAAATAGATTAATTATATATTCAGTTGATGGAAATCTCAATTTAAAGAATGAATCATCTCCTATCATAACAGGGACAACCGTCTCATCTGATAATTCCACTATTTCGGTTGCTTTTAGTGAGTCTATAGTGAACGCCCAAACTGGAGGAAGTTCAGTAGAAGCAACTGATTTTAGTTTATCCATATCTTCAGGTACTGCTACACTATCTTCAGCTACTCCTTCATCTATATCTATTTCTGGAAATACGGTTACATTGGGGATACCAAAAAATGGAGTCGCTAATGGAAGTGAAGTTTTAACTGTTTCTCCAGTATCAAATAGTATTTTTGATGTTGAAGGAAATGTAGTATCTACCTCTCAAATCAACAATTCGGTTTCTTTAAATTCTGAAGATAATATTTCTCCAACCATCACCTCTGTAACTCAAAATAATAATACAATTTATGTTACGATCTCTGAGAGTGTATTTAATGCAGCTAGTGGCACTGGTGAACTTGATGTGAATGATTTTATTTTATCCATTTCAGGAGGGTCGGCTACTTTAACTTCAACCACACCTAAAACTATTGATCGAAACGTAAATACATATATTTTAACTTATGATTTAAATGGTATTTCTGATGGTCAGGAAATCATTATGGTAAATTTTAATGCAAATAGTGTTTTTGATGCTTCTGGAAATATTGGATCAACTAATCAAAACAACAATACAATTCAGTTGAATGATAATAGAGAAAAAGTAGCTCCTACTATATCTTCAATATCTATTTTATCAAAACAAGATTTAACCTATAAAATCCAATTGAATTTTAGCGAAAATATCTATAATAGCTCATCAGGTTCAGGAAATTTAGAAAAAAGTGATTTTGATGTTCAAATTGCTGGAGGAGCAGTATCTAATGTTGAAATAAGTTCTGTTTCTCAAGCCGATAATGTTATTACAATAGATTTAGTATTTTCTAATCTGCCAAATGGTGATGAAGTCATAACAATATCTCCCAAGCAAAATAGTATTTATGATGCTGCAGCGAATGTGGCATCAATCTCTCAATCTAATAATTCATTTAATCTTGATGATAGAGTACCCCCTGGTGTATTTGATTTGATCTATCCTGAAAATAATTTTGAGATAAATATCACCTCAAAGACCATCTATGACACTTTATATTTTTCATGGAATCCTTCTTCTGATCCTTATGGAGATGTTATTAATTATAAAATTCAATTTGATGAAAATACAGAATCACTATTTTCAACACTTATAACTGGAAATACACCTGCTTTTACAAATGCCTCCACAAAAATGTATCAAATCCCATATAGAAAAATTCAAGAGTTTATGTTTACAAATGATCTTAAGCTTTTATCTGGAACATGGAATGTAATGGCTGAAGATGACTCTGAAAATAAAACTATTGCAGAAAATGGACCCTTTAATATTAGTATTAATGCTAGCAGTTTAAGTGTTGAAGAATTATTGACTCCTAAGGAATTCAAATTATATTCTAATTTTCCTAATCCATTTAATCCTTCTACAACAATTTTATATGCACTTCCTGAAAAATCTCATGTTTCCATAGAAATTTATGATATTCTAGGAAAGAGAATTAAAGTATTGGTATCTGAATCTCAAAACATGGGTCATCATTCAAAAATATGGGATGGAACAAATGAACATGGTGAAATTGTAAGTGGTGGTGTTTATATTTACGTATTAAATGCTGGTTCATATTACGATTCAAAGAAAATGATCTATATGAAGTAGATTATCAAATTAATCAAATTAGGGGGGTTAGTTTGCAACAATTCAAAAATCTTTTTTTTATATTTTTTATACTCTTACTTGGCTGTGAGAATGCCGTTGAAAAAAATGCAACTACTGAAATGGAGCAAGGTCTAAGATTAGTAGAAAGACATAAAGGTCACTATGAGGGATATAGTCCTCAAAAAAAGAGACTTTTTTCAATGGCAGATATGATCGATGCCTCCAGACAATTACGAGAAATTCAGATCAGTGACCCTCACAGGCCCACTTATCATTTTATTAATCCTGAGGGTAGAGGAATGCCTTTTGATCCTAATGGATCTATTTATTGGAATGGCAGATATCACATGTTTTATATTATTCAAGATGAAAGGGGGCATGTTTACGGTCATGCATCTAGCAAAGATTTAATGCACTGGTTTTACCATACCCCGGCGCTTTTTTCTAAACCTGAAGATCCTGACAAGGGTATTTATAGTGGAAATGCTTTCATCACTCGAGAGGGCAAGGTAGCCATGATCTATCATGGAGTTGATGCTGGTAATTCAATTGCATTAAGTGATCATGAAGAATTATTGCATTGGGAGAAGCTTAAAAACAATCCTATTATTCCAGAGCCTGAACAAGGAAGTAAAGAAGCTGAACTCTATAGTTCTTGGGATCCAAATGGTTGGCTAGAAAACGATACTTATTATGCAATTTTTGGTGGAAAAATTCCAACTATCTTTAAGGCAAAAGAATTGGATAGTTGGGAATATGTAGGACCATTCTTTTCACAAGATATGCCCGACGTAGATATTGAGGTTGAAGATCTTTCTTGTCCAGATCTTTTTAAACTTGGTGATAAACATGCTGTTTTGGGTATTAGTCATTCACATGGGGCTCGTATTTATATTGGAGAATGGAGAGATGAACAATTTCATCCAGAAAATCATCAGAGAATGAACTGGTTAGGAGGTACAGCTTTTGCTCCTGAATCGATGCTTGATAAGGATGGAAGAAGAATTATGTGGGCATGGGTACTTGATCGAAGAGAAGTTCTTCATTTAAGATATGATGATATTCCTCCAAAATATGGATGGACAGGTATTTTAACTCTTCCAAGAGTTCTGAGTTTGAATGATAATGGTGTTCTAAACATTGAACCCTTACCTGAATTAAATTCTCTTCGATTTAATAAAAGAAGTGATACTTTTATTGATCTTGATAATGGAAGTTCAAAAATTATGAATACGATGTCTGGTAATACTATCAAAATAGAAGCAAAAGTTAATGTTTCAAATTCTGCTATTTTTGGAATGAAGGTGTTGAGTTCTGGAGATGGTCAGGAAGAAACTATCATTAAATTCAACACTATTGATAATACAATAGAAATTGATTTCGCTAATTCATCCTTAGATACTACCATTAAACATTTTGAAAGAACAATGGGACATCTAGAAAAGATTGCAACTAAACAAATTGCTCCTTTTGAATTAAAAGTAGGCGAGACATTAGATCTTCAAATATTCATTGATAAGTCAATTATTGAAGTCTTTGCAAATGGAAGACAATGTGTGACTCAAAGAGTTTATCCAACTCTTAAAGAAAGTCAAGGAGTTGAAGTATTTTCTGAAAACGGTGGAGCTATGGTTGAGTCCATCACAACATGGGATATAGCCCCAACAAATCATTGGTAAAGGATTTTCTTATGAATTTTAAAAACAGTTTAATTTTTATTACCCTCATTTTTCTTTTTTCTTGTGAAGAAGAAAAAAAGAAGCCTTTGACGGAACATGATGTTATTCAAGAAGTAAATGCTACTCCTTATTATGGATACACAGAGCAAAAGAAAAAAATATTTTCTATGCATGATATGATCGATGCATCTAGGCAGTTGCGAGAAATACAGATCAGTGATCCACATAGACCAACGTATCATTTTATT
>MDTE01105911.1_pt1 | contig 18652 bp, 21 predicted proteins | sample 811231 | NCBI WGS metagenome assembly MDTE01 (sample SAMN05326651, study PRJNA326480) | marine metagenome | isolation source: seawater | place: Indian Ocean: Red Sea | collected 2010 | reverse complement strand
TTGAATGAACTTTTTTTCCGTTCTTTTTTAATCTTTCTTTTCCGTTACAAATAGGAAGTGTCCAATCAGATCTCATTTGTAAATCATCATTTAAGCATTTTAAAGATTGGTAATTAAATGTGTATTTTGATTTTTTATTTTTTGATGCCCAAATCAAAGTTTCATGTGCATTTGTAAATCTTGTTCCTTTAAAATTTGGCATTGGATTATTTTTATGCCAAATAACGTCATTTAGTATCCAGTAATTTAAATTTTGAATGTGATATCCAAGTCTAAAAATATTATGATAAGTTCCAATTACCCAAATAGAACCATTATCTTTTAAAATTCTTTTACACTCTTTCAGCCAAGCATTAGAAAAATCGTCATAATGAGCAAAGTTTAAAAATTGATCCCACTTATCATTCACACCGCAAACTTTACTATCATCAGGCCTTTTTAATTTTTCTCCGATTTGCATGTTATAAGGAGGATCAGCAAAAACCAAATCGAAACTTTTGTTGGGAATCTTTTTTAAAATCTCCAAAGCTTCCCCGCATGCAATCCTGTTTAAGAATTTTGTCATTTATTGAATTCAACCCGAAATTGAATCCTTCGTCAAATTTTTTTTTAAATAATTTGAGTCTATGATGTGCCAAAAATTCTTAGCAGGACAAGATGTTGTGTACCGGTCTATAACTTTTTCTATGGTAGTCCGTGACCCCAAATTTTTTTAATGCACTAAGATGTTGCCATGTGCCATAACCAAAATTTTTATGCCAACTGTATTGTGGAAATTGATTTCCTAACTTTATCATATAAAGATCTCTGTAAACTTTTGCTAAAATAGAGGCCGCAGAAATACACTTAATTTTTTGATCTCCTTTAATTATTGTTTTTGAGTTCTTTAATTTTTTTGGTGCATGAGTTCCATCAACTAAAAAAACATGTGGTTTTTTTTTTAGCTTTCTTATCGCTCTTTCCATTGAAAGCATTGTAGCATTAAAAATATTATATTTATCTATTTCATTTACAGATGCTGAACCAATAGCATACCAAGAATTTTTTTTTATATGTTCTGCAATCGTAATCCTATTTTTAAAAGGTATAGTTTTTGAATCTTTTAGAACTTTTTTATTTATACTTTTTTTTAAAATAATTGCACATGAAACAACAGGACCTGCTAAACAACCTCGTCCAACCTCATCTATTCCTGCAAAAATTTTATTAGTCATTTAATTTGATTTTCAACTCAGACATTTTCTTTCTAATCATTTTTAAATCCTCCCAAGCAAACTTTTTTTGATCTGGCTGTCTCATTAAAAAAGCAGGATGAAAAGAAGCTATTACTTCTGGGTTAGCATTGCCAATTTTTTTACTTATCCATTTTCCTCTTGCTTTAGAAATTACCACCTCATTCCCCACAAGTGCATTTAATGCTGTACTACCTAACAGTAATAAAATTTTAGGGTTAATCAATTCTATATGGCTGACGAGAAAAGGAAGGTACCTTTTTATTTCTTCATCGGTTGGCCTTCTATTCATTGGAGGTCTAAAGTTTACTACATTTGAAATATATACATTTTTTCTATTCAGTTTGATTGCTCCCAGCATTTTATCAAGAAGTTTTCCAGCTCTCCCCACAAAAGGTTTTCCTTCTTTATCTTCATTGGCCCCAGGACCTTCACCAATAATCATTATTTTTGAAAAGGGATTTCCATCGGAAAATACCAAATTAGTTGCACTTTTTTTTAATTCACAGTTTCTTATAGAATTAATTTTTTCCCTTAGTATATCTAGGTGTTTTAATTTGTCTTTTGGGTCATAGGTGTCATTTTTCATATTGTTTTTCTTATATCTGCTTATAGAATTATCTTTGTATACAGCTTCATTGTTTATAAGCTTATGATAAAACTTAATTTTGCTATTTTTAAAAACTGGTTTGTTTTTCATAATATGAAGCCTTGTTTCTATATTTCTAGAGTTGCATTATATACTTTATTTTTTTTAGGTATATTTAATTTATCTTACTCCAAAACCAATGAATTCAATTATGACGCTAAAAGTATTTCTAACTATTTTTCTGGTCTAGTTTCATTTGATGATTTTGATTACCAAACCTCTCAAATTTTTTTTAAAAAACTTGATAATTTGGAAAATCAAAACAAGGATTATTCATCAAAATTTATTGAGTCTTTAATAAATCTACAAAAGTATAAGGAGGCTCACAAGTATTCTAAAAAAATAGAAAAGAAAAACCTGTCTAATTTTGAAAGTAACCTTTTTTTAGGTTTATATGAGTTTAAAGAAGAAAATTATACTAATGCTCAGTTTTATTTTGATAAATTAAAACCAAATTTTGAAAACAAATTAGTTTTTGATATTTTATATACTTCTATAAATATCTGGACAAATTTAGGTCAGTCAAAAAATAACGAGGCTATTAAACTTATAGAATTGCTAAAATCTAGATCAAATAATATAGCCATGATTCAAAATATGTTTGCCAATTGTTATTTAGAAAAATCAAATACTGAAAAAGAATTTAAAAACATCATTACAAATAAAAAATCTAATTTTTCAAGATACAATTTCTTTTTCGCCAATCATTTGGCTAATAAGAATAAAAAAAACGAAGCTACACAATTTATAAATTTAGCTTCTAAAAAGTATCCAAGAATTTTGTTAATAAACCAGTTTAAAAATGTTCTTAACAAAAGAGAAGATAATAAAAATCAATTTAATTGTAAAAACACTGCCCATATTATGGGGGAAGTATTCTATGTTCTTGCAAATGCTTTTTCTTCACAAGGAAATTATAGACTTTCAAATTTCTACATTAATTTGTCAAAGTTTTTAAATCCTTCTTTTCTATCCTACGATACATTGCTTGCAGAAAATTTTTATGCTTTAAAGATGAATGATGATGCAAAAAAAATCTATAGAAAAATATCGAGAATCGGATCAGTTTATAATTGGTATGCATCTAAACAAATCACAGTAATAATGGAAGAAGAAGATGAAAAAAATTCTTTAAATTTTTTATCTAATGTATATAGAAATATAAATCCAAATGTCTACCAGACCTATGATTTTGCAAATTTATTAAGAACAAAAGAAAAATATAAAAAATCAATTGAATTGTATTCCCAAATTCTTTTGGAGTTAGAAGAAGAGCATGAACTTTATTCTAAAGTTTTAGAAAGAAGAGGTACCGCATATGAGAGAAGTGACAATTGGGAATTTGCTGAAAAAGATTTAATTAGATCTTTAGAAATCGTTCCAGATGAGCCTTATGTAATGAATTACCTAGCTTATTCCTGGGTAGAACAAAATAAAAATATTGACGAAGCTTTAACCATGTTAAGAAAAGCAAATAACTTAAAAAAACACGACGGGTATATAACAGATTCACTCGGTTGGGCACTTTATAAGTTAAAAAATTTTTCAGAAGCAAAAAAATATCTTGAAATGGCCATTATATTGATGCCAACAGACCCAATAGTGAACGATCATTTTGCAGACTGTTTGTGGATGAATAAACAAGAAATTCAGGCTCGCTATTATTGGAATAATGTTCTTAAATCTGACTCAGCAAAGAAAGAATTGAAGAAAAAAGTTGAAAAAAAACTTTTATTTGGTTTAGAAGACACCTGAGTTAGAAATAAATGAGAGATATTTTTTTAAAATCGTATGCAAAGGTAAATTTATTTTTAAAAGTTGGAAAAAAAATAAAAAATAAAAAACTTCATAATATTCAATCTATAATTTTTTTAATAAACTTAAATGACGAAATTACTATTAAAAAAATTAAAAGTTTAAAAGACAAATTTAAATTTACCGGAAAATTTAAAAAAAGTGTTAGTAAAACAAATAATTCGATTAGCAAATCTTTATTGTTATTAAGAAAAAAAAGATTCTTAGAAAATAAGACCAATTATAAAATTACTGTTAAAAAAAATATTCCAGTTTTTTCAGGTCTAGGCGGTGGGTCAAGTAATGCCGCTACCATTATTAAATTTTTTTTAAAAAAAGACCAAATTAATAAAAAAAATATCAATTATTTTGTAAAACATTTAGGTTCTGATTTAAGACTTTTTTTTAAATATAAAAAAATATATCAAAAAAATTTGCTAGTAACGAAAAATTTTAAATCAAATCATACATTTTATTTTGTATTAATTTATCCTTTTCTTAAGTCATCAACAAAGCAGATTTATTTAAAATTAAAAAAATTTGATGTTATTAAAAACAAGACATTTTATAGTAAAAAATCAGCTAAAAAATTAATAGGCACCTTAAGACAGGAAAAAAATTCTTTAGAGAAAATTGTAATTTCAAAGTTTCCAGTGGTTAAAAAAATTTTATATGAACTAGAGTTGATAAAAAATTGCCAAATTTCTAGAGTAACTGGGTCTGGTTCAGCATGTTTTGGGCTATTTTTAAACAAAAAAGATGCAACTTCAGCATTAAGACAAATAAAAAGAAAGTTTCCCAAATTTTGGTGCGTACTCTGTAAAACTATTTAAATTTGTTTATTTGTGGTATATCAAAAAATACTTTGGGGCGTAGCCAAGCGGTAAGGCAGTGGTTTTTGGTACCACCATCCTAGGTTCGAATCCTAGCGCCCCAGCCAATATTATGTTTTTTATTGATAAATTAAAAAGAGTTTTTTTCCCTTTTTATAAAAATAAGGATATTAAAAAAATTTTTCATATTCTAAATTCCAAAAACAAAACAGACGCAATGTTTGTTGGTGGATGTGTAAGAAAATTTTTACAAAACGAAAGTGTCGATGATATAGATATTGCAACCGTTCTAACTCCAAGTGAAGTAATACAAAAATTTTCTAACTCAGGTTTTGAAGTAAAAAAAACGGGCATTGAATATGGAACTGTGACTTTAGTAAAAGACTCTCAAAGTTTTGAGGTTACAACATTAAGAGAAGATATATCAACTGACGGAAGACACGCAAAAGTAATATTTGGCCAAGATTGGAGAAAAGACTCAGAGCGAAGAGATTTTACAATTAATGCAATTTATTTGCATCAAAATGGCAAAATTTTTGACCCACAAAATGGATTTGCTGATTTAAAAAATAAAAGCATCAAGTTTATTGGTGACCCAGAAAAAAGAATAAAAGAGGATTATTTAAGAATTTTAAGATTTATAAGATTTTCTATTCAATACGGTAGTTTTGAAATAAATGAAAAAACTTTGAAAGCTATCAAATTAAATCTTAGTGGTATAAACCAACTCTCAAAAGAAAGAGTTTATACTGAGCTTAAAAAAATTTTAAATCTTGGAAATTTGGTAGACATATTTCAAAGCAGTCATCTGTTGGAAATAGTAAAACTAGTTTTTCCTGAAATAAGGTATCTAGATAGAATTAAAAAAATTAAAAAGATTGTTGATGAAAAATTTATCACTTTGGAAAATGATATAATATTAGCATTGGTTTTAGTTGATCATACAGACAACCATGATTATTTTTCTCATAAGTATAAAGTATCAAATGAAGTTAGAGACAATCTGGGCTTTTATGCAAAATATTATAAAGAGATGAAAACAAATAAAAATTTTATTAAAAAAGATTTAAAAAAAAATGTTTTTTATTACGGAAAAGCAAAAATAAAGTTATTAATTTTATTTTATTATTTGACTCTGTCTAAGCTTGATTTATCCGAACTAAAAAAACTGATTTCAAACATTCAGACAATGTCCTTACCTAGATTTCCAATTACAGGAAAATATCTACTAGATAGAGGTTTTAAAAGTGGAAAAAAAATTGGTCAAGCTATGGATGAGATTAAAAAAAAATGGATTGAAAATGATTTTAACTTAGATGATCAGCAGCTTAACAGTCTTCTTAAAAAGTATATTTGACCTAAATATATTTTACTTCTAAAATTTCAAAATTTTTTTCTCCTGATGGAGTATTAACTGTAATTAAATCTTTTGTTTTTTTTCCAATTAATGATTTTCCCATTGGAGATTTAAAATAAATTAAATTTTTACTTATATCAGCCTCATCTTTTCCAACAATTTTGAATGATTTTTTATTTTCATTTTCTAAATCTATAACAGTTACTGTTGAGCCAAAAATAATCTTTCCAGTATTTTCCATCTTAGTTACGTCAATTACATTTGCTTTGGCAATAAGATCATTAATTATTAAAACTCTACTTTCGATATGACCTTGTTGCTCTTTGGCAGCATGGTATTCAGCATTTTCTTTTAGGTCACCATGAGCCCTAGCCTCAGCTATAGCCGCTACAACTTTTGGTCTTTTATTATTTTTCAGGTCTTCTAATTCTTCCTTAAGTTTTTTTAAACCTTCGATCGTAATTGGTTCTTTTTCCATTTTATTTCCATTTAGCTTTTGGTGGGAGAGACATGAAAATTGCATCTAAGTTTCCACCGGTGTTAAGGCCGAATTTAGTTCCTCTATCATATAACAAGTTAAATTCCACGTACCTACCTCTTTTGATTAATTGATCTTCCTTCTGTTTTTTTGTCCATGAAGAAAATATTTTCTTTTCAATAATATTCTCTGAAATATTAAGGAAAGAAATCCCCAACTCTCTAGTAAATTTAAAATTTTGTGTCCAATCTTCGAACAAGTAATCAAAAAAAATACCACCAATTCCCCTTACCTCTTTTCTGTGAGTGATATAAAAATATTTATCACACCATTTTTTATAACTCTTATAATTTTTTTTATTATTATCACACAGAACTTTTAGTTCTTTATGAAGTAGTTTTTTTTCCTTCAAGTCTTTTAAACTTGGCGTTACATCCATTCCACCTCCAAACCAACTTTTTGAGGTTACAACAAATCTAGTATTGAAGTGCATAGATGGTATGCAAGGATTCTTCATATGTGCCACTACTGATATTCCAGAGGCCCAATAAGAATTATTTTTTTTTGTACCAGGAATACTTGACTTAAATTTTTTTGGAAAAATTCCCTTAACTGTTGAATGATTAACTCCGACCTTATCAAATACTCTGCCATTTTCTAGGAGATAGTATGTGCCTCCACCATTATTAATATTTCTTTTTTTCCACTCATTTTTTTTAAAATATTTAGGTTTTAATTTTTTTCTTTTTGAAAAAATTCTCTCAAGATTTTGAAATTTTTTACAGATTTCTATCTGTAAAAATCTAAACCATTCACTGGCTATTTTTTTTTGAATTTCTTGATTTATTTGCATAAAAAATATTTTTTTGTGTTTATAACTGGCTGATTTTGACAATTAATTGCAGTTCGTGTGTCATTCTGGCCTCTGGCAACTCTTTTAAATACTCCCATTTTATATTAGAAAGCAATGATAATATAATTTTATGGATAATTCAGGAAAAAAAAATAATAGAAGAGATTTTCTTTTTACAGCGACTTATACAATTGGAGCGGTTGGAATAGGTGCAACAATTTGGCCATTTATAGACCAAATGAACCCTGACAGCTCTGTTAAGGCACTAGCTACCACCGAGGTAGATATCAGTCAAATTGAGCCAGGAAAATCAATCACGGTCCTATGGAGAGGTAAGCCTGTGTTTATTAAAAGAAGAACACAGAATGAAATTTCAGAGGCTCAGTCAGTTAGTTTAGACGAATTGAAGCATCCTGAAAAAGATGAGGATAGAGTAAAAAAAGCAGAGTGGTTAGTAATGATGGGTATTTGTTCTCACCTTGGATGTGTGCCTCTATCTGACAAAGGTGAATATAACGGTTGGTTTTGCCCATGCCATGGATCACATTATGATACGTCCGGACGAATTAGAAAAGGTCCAGCCCCGACTAACATGGAAATTCCGAAATATGCTTTTGTTGATGAAAATACTATCAAGATTGGATAATTTATAGAATGAGCGAACATACATATACACCTAAATCAAAATTTGGAAAATGGTTTAATGATAGGTTACCACTATTATCATTAGCTTCACACTTAACAGATTATCCTACACCTAAAAATTTAAATTACTGGTGGACTTTTGGTGGAATATTAACCTTTTGTTTGTTATCACAAATTATAACCGGTTTAGTTCTAGCAATGCACTATGTGGCCCATGCTGATATGGCTTTTAGTAGCATCGAGCACATAATGAGAGACGTAAATTATGGTTGGTTAATTCGTTACATTCACAGCAATGGGGCCTCAATGTTTTTTCTTGCAGTTTATGTGCATATTTTTAGGTCACTATTTTATGGATCATACAAATCACCAAGAGAAGTAATATGGATTTTGGGAATGTTAATTTATCTTTTAATGATGGCAACGGCCTTCATGGGTTATGTACTACCTTGGGGGCAAATGAGCTTTTGGGGAGCCACTGTAATTACAAATCTTTTTAGTGCTATACCTTTTGTAGGAGAAAGTATTACAACATGGTTATGGGGAGGTTATTCTGTTGACAACCCGACACTGACAAGATTTTTTAGTCTTCATTATCTTTTTCCATTTTTAATTTTAGGCTTGGTAATATTACATATTTGGGCACTTCATGTTCCGGGAAATAATAATCCAATTGGTATTGATGTAAAAAAACCATCAAAAGATACTGTTCCTTTTCATCCTTATATTACTATAAAGGACTTATTCGCTTTATTGATATTTTTAATAATTTTTTCAGGTTTTATATTTTTTGCCCCTAATATTCTTGGTCATAGTGATAATTATATTCAAGCCAATCCTTTAGTTACACCAAAACATATTGTTCCTGAATGGTATCTACTTCCTTTTTATGCAATACTTAGATCAGTACCTGATAAACTTGGAGGAGTAGTTCTTCTTTTTGGATCTATATTTATTTTAATGGCGCTTCCTTGGCTTGATAGTAGTAAAGTTAGATCTTCAATTTTTAGACCCATAAACAGAATATTTTTCTGGATACTTATTATAGATGTTTTAGCCCTTGGTTATGTAGGCGCGATGCCAGCAGAAGGTTTGTATCTTCTAGTGGCAAGAGTAGGTACAATATATTATTTTGCCCATTTCTTGATTATATTGCCAGTACTCAGTAAGGTGGAAAAAACTCAGCCCTTACCCCTCAGTATCACAGAACCAGTTTTGACAGGTATGCCAAAGGCAGAGCTGATAAAAAGTGACAGGAGAAATGTTTAAATCTAATAAAATTTATATACAAATTATTATCTTTTTTTTTACACTAATAAGTTCTTCCGTGGGCGAAGAAATCAAAATACCAAAATATGACTGGAGTTTTAAGGGAATAACAGGAAAATTTGACAGGAGTTCATTGCAAAGAGGATATCAAGTATACACAGAAGTTTGTGCATCGTGCCATTCAATGAATCTTTTGAGTTACAGGAACTTAGGAGAAAAGGGTGGTCCAGAGTTTTCTGTAGAACAGGTAAAGGCAATAGCTGCAAATTTTGAAGTGACTGATGGTCCTAACAGTGATGGTGAAATGTTCACAAGACAAGGAAGACCGTCCGATAAGTTTGTTTCACCTTACCCAAATGTTCAGGCAGCAATGGCCGCGAACGGTGGTGCTTATCCGCCTGATATGTCTGTTTTAGTAAAAGCCCGAAAAGGGGGAGCAGATTATATATATTCTGTTTTAACTGGATACACAGAGCCACCAACTAATTTTGAGTTAGAGGAAGGTGTTTACTACAATAAGTACATGGACGGAAATAAAATTAAGATGTCGAATCCCTTATCAGATGATTTAGTTTCTTATTCAGATGGAACAAAAGCTACAGAAGCTCAAATGGCCAAAGATGTTACAACATTTTTGACTTGGGCTGCAGAGCCTCACTTGGAAGAAAGGCACAAGCTAGGTTTTAAAGTCATAATCTTTCTTATAATCTTGTCTATTCTAGTTTTCTTTAGCATGAGAAGATTGTGGTCAAGGATTGACTCTAAAGAATAAAACGTCCCCATCCTTTACGAAGTAATTTTTGCCTTCTACTCTTAGTTTTCCATTTTCTTTCGCTTTTTCGAAACTTCCATATCTTTCAAAATCATCATAGGAAACTACCTCAGCTCTTATAAAATTTTTCTCAAAATCACTATGTATAACACCAGCTGCTTTTTGTGCTTCTGTACTTTTATTTATCGTCCAGGCCCTAGACTCTTCTGGACCAGATGTAAAAAAAGTGTTTAAATTCAGTAGATCGTAACCAGTAGTAATTAATTTATTTAAACCAGTTTTTTCCAAGCCTATATTTTTCATATAGTTTTCTCTCTCATCAGGTTTTAAATCTAAAATTTGGCTCTCTATATCTGCACAAATGATTATAAATTTTTGATTTGAATATTTTTTTTTTAACAACTCGGTATATTTATTCCCACTTTTTACGCTTTTCTCGTCAACATTGCATACAATTATATAAGGTTTTGTTGATATTAAACCCACTTCTTTAAGAAACGTTTTACTATCGCTATTATAATGTTCTGCTAAAATTTCATTTTTATTTAGTTTTATAAGCCCATCTTCAAGCAATTTGATTTGTTTCTCACTCAATTTTTTTTTAATATTTTTTTGAAGTTTCTTTTCTATTTGAGCTATATCAGCTAACAATATCTCGGTTTTAATGGTTTCTAAGTCATTTACTGGATCAATAAGTTTGTTCACATGTTGTATTTTTTCTGAGTCGAAACATCTTACCAAATGAATTATTGCATCAACTTCTCTTATGTGAGAAAGAAATTTATTACCTAGACCTTCACCTTTGGATGCTCCTTTTACAAGTCCAGCAATATCAACAAAGGTTATGTTTGCACTTATTGTTTTTTTTGATTTTGATAGGGAGGAAAGTCTATTAAGCCTATTATCCGGAACATCTACTATGCCAATATTTGGGTCTATTGTGCAAAAAGGAAAATTTGCAGCATTTGCATTTTTTGATGAAGTTAAAGCATTAAAAAGTGTTGACTTACCAACATTAGGCAAACCAACTATTCCACATTTAAATCCCATTCAAATTTTGATTTACAGTACTTGAGAAGAGATCAATTTTTTTATCAATAAGAGTTGGAATTAATTTAACTATGTTATCTGTTATATCTTTAATTCTATCTTCCTCATTTTCGCTGAAATCCTCTAAAACATGATTATTAACTTTATTTTTTTGTTTTGGACGACCAATTCCTACTCTTACTCTTGAGTAGTCTTTTCCTATAAATTTATCTATAGACTCTATTCCATTATGACCAGCGCTAGTGCCCCCAAATTTGGCTTTAACTTTTCCTAGATCAATATCTATGTCATCATGAAATACAATTACATCTTTTGCATCAATTTTAAAATATTCGATAAGTTCTTTAATGCATATGCCTGAGTTGTTCATAAATGTTAATGGTTTAATTGCGTATACTTTTTTATTTTCAATATTACCAGTGGTTAAAAGTCCTTTAAATTTTGGTTTTTGTTTTGAAAGGCTAAATTGTTGATTTATGGCATCTATAATTCTAAAACCTATATTGTGTCTATTGTTGGTATTATTTGGACCAGGATTTCCTAAACCTACAAGTAAAAGCATATAATTTTATTTTTTCTCAGGGGGTTTTTTCTGGGCAGGAGATTTTTTTTCACCAGCTTGTTTTTTATCTGGACTTGATTCTTTTCCTTTTTCATCTTTTTTACCTTGAGATTCACCTTCTTTAGTTGCAGGTGCTGCTTCAGCACCCTCTGCTGCAACAGCTTCTCCCTCCGCACCTTCTGCTGGAGTTTCCTCAGCAGTTTTTTCAGGTTCTTTAACAATTGTTGGAGCAGCAATCGTAGCTACGACAAAATCCCTGTCAGTTATGGTCAAGCTAGCACTTACAGGTAATTTTACAGACGAAATTCTTATACTGGCTCCAATATCTAAACCAGCTAGATCAACCTCAATATCCTCTGGAATATTTTCAGCTTGGCAATTTAATTCAATTTTTCTTCTGACGATGTTCAAAACTCCACCTTTTTTTAAACCAACACATTCTTCACTATTTTTAAACTTCACCGGAATTTCTAAGATAATTTTTGATCCTTGTATGACTCTCATAAAATCTATATGAGTAGGTCGTTCAGATGTTACATGGTAAGTAACATCCCTAGGAATAACCTTTTCTTTTTTTCCATCTATATCAAGGTCAATTACAGTTGAAAGAAAGTTTTCTGACTTTAAAACATCTTTAACAAATTTTTCTTCTATACTTAATTTTAAATTAGGACTTTTTCCGCCATAGAGTACTGCAGGTATGAATCCTTTTGTTCTCAAAGAATTTAATTCTCCCTTTGTTTTGGTTTCTCTTTTGGCAGCCTTTAAATTATTTATCATTTGAATAGTGCAATTTAACCCAACTTTGAAATAAAACAAGTGTTAATTGAATAGATCTGATACCGATGTTGAGTTTGAAATCCTTTTTATAGCCTCGGCCATGAGAGGAGCAATTGATAATACTTGTATTTTGCTAATATTTTTTATTCTTTTTGTATTATCAATACTGTCTGTAGTTATTAATTTTTTTATTTTTGATTTTTTAATCCTTTCAATGGCGTTTCCACTCAATACTGCATGTGTTACAAATACATGAACGTCTCTTGCACCCTTTTTTATTAATGCTTCAGCAGCATTAACAATTGTTCCGCCACTATCAATAATATCATCTACTATTATGCAATCTTTATTATTAACCTCACCAATAATGTTCATAACTTGTGACTTTCCTGGCTGAGGTCTTCTCTTGTCAATAATTGCTAAATCAGCATTTATTTTTTTTGCCAAACCCCTTGTTCTTTCAATACCACCAGCGTCTGGAGAAACACAAATAAGATTTTTGCTTTTTATATTTTTTTTAATGTATCTAGAAAATATTGGAGTAGTAAACAAATTATCTACAGGCATGTCAAAGAAGCCTTGAATCTGTCCAGAATGTAAGTCGACCGTAACAATTCTATTGGCGCCTGCATTTGTTATCAAATTAGAAACGAGTTTAGCAGATATAGAAGTTCTAGGTACAACCTTTCTATCTTGTCTAGCATAACCAAAGTAAGGAATTACAGCGGTGATATTTTTTGCAGAAGATCTTTTTAGTGCATCAATACATAAAAGAAGTTCCATTAGATTATCGTTAGCTGGTCTTGCTGAAGACTGAATTACAAAAACACTATTTCCTCTTATATTTTCATTTATTTCAACATAAATTTCACCATCAGCAAAATTTTTAATATTTGTATTCACCAATTTAAGCTTTAGGTGTTTAGAGATGCTCTTACTTAAAGAAGGATTACTTGTTCCTGATAAAATTTTCATTAGGACAATTCACTTATACATCCATTAAGTTTGTTTTTCAATTAATTTTCTGGAGTAATTTTTTTAATTACCGATATGCATCTTCCGTAGTCATCTTCCCCTAACTTTTTGGCCCTTCTATGGCTAAAATATTCATTCTTAGAGGCAAAGCTGTCAATTGTTACGTTCTCTATTTTTAAAACACCAAGATCTTTAAATTTTTTGTTTATGTATCCTCTTAAGTCAAAATTAAAAGAATTTTCATCTTTTTTTAAAAAAAAAGAATCATTTTTTTTGGACTCTTTATAAAATCTTAAGTAGAAATCTTTTTTTACTTCGTAGTTTTTTTGGGAAATACACGGACCTACAGAAACAAATAATGCTTGCACATTTCCACCTATTTCCTCCAGCTTTTTTAAAGTATTTTGAATTATTCCGTTGAAGGCACCTTTCCAACCTGCATGTATACACCCAACTATTTCATTCTCTTTTTCATATATTAAAATTGGAGCACAATCAGCTGTAAGAACGGATAAAGCAATCTCGTTACTTCTTGTAAGCATTGCATCGCAATAAATTTTTTCAGAATTATTAACAGACTTAATATGTTCCACTTTGTTACTATGAGTTTGATACATAAGTTTTAATTGAGTTTTTTTAATATTAAATTTTTTTGAGACGATTTCTAAATTTTTTTGTACATTCTCTCTTTCGTCTTTACTCCCAATTCCACAATTAAGACTTTCGTAAATTCCTTTTGAAGTCCCATTTTTTCTTGAAAAAAAACAATGCTGAATTGTATTATGATTTTTTAATTTTTCTGAATAAAACATTATTTAAAAGCCAAACAAAAATTAGACCTCTTATTTTTTGCAAAAATTACTTTAAAGTTTCTACCCATCATATCCGGGTCAATTAATCTTTTAAGCCTAGAATATAAATTTGATTTATTTTCACAATTCATTTTCTTGCTGATAATTTTAAAGCGCTCTACAATTCCCATTTTTTGGAGAAATTCACTTTGACTAATTATATTTTCTACCGATAAGTTATTTGAATTAAAATAATCTTTATATAAGTTAAAATTTACCAAAGATGTAATATCTGCATTCCCTATATTTTTAAAAATGTTGTTAAACTCGTGATTCTTAACAGATTGAAGAGTATTAATATTTTTTTTGTTTTGGTATCCATAGTCTATAAAAAGTACACCACCGTTTAATTTTTTTATTTTTTCACAAATAACTTCCAACTCCTTAAAACCGTATTCTGGATATTCAATAGTCCCACCATTGTTTAGAAGTTTGAAATCTTCTAGTTTTTTAATCTGTTTTTTTATAGCTTTCTTAAATATAAAATTGACTTTATTTTTTTTAAAAGTTACATATTTTTCAAAGATACTGTTATCTATTTTTTTAAATTGTTTTATTGGAAGAGCATCTAAAAATTCATTGCCAAAAAAAACAACGGGGCCTTTTTTAATATTTTTTAAATTTTTTATCCAAGAAACCTTTTTTGATACTATCCTTTGTTTTTGGATTTTTTTTAATTTATTACTTTTTTCATAAAGCATTATATTAATTGCATTAAATGTTTCTGGAAAATTTTTTAGTGTCTTCAACAAGCTTAAACAAAAATCACCATTACCAGGTCCTAATTCTATAAAGTTTAATTTTTTTGGTTTTTTTAAACTTTCCCAAAAACTGATCAACCATATTCCTATCATCTCACAAAAAAGGTTAGAAATATTTGGTGCTGTAATGTAGTCACCTTTAATTCCAAAAGGATTTTTTTTTTGATAATACCCAAAATTTTTATCGTACAGGACTTTTTCTAAATATAAGTCTAATGGCATTATCTTTTTTTTTGAAAAAATTTTATCTATTTTTTTCATTAGAAATATTTTTTAATAAAAATGAAACTCCTATAATTATCATTACAACACTTAAAAGAGAACCCATACTTAAATGTCCCAATATGTATCCCATGTGTTCGTCAGGCTCTCTAAATTGTTCTGATAAAATTCTGAATATTCCGTATAGAGAAATGAATAACCATGAGATTACACCATTATTAAAATTTTTTTTAAATACTATAAAATTTAATATTAAAAATAAGAGAGCTCCTTCTAATAAAGCTTCATAAATTTGTGATGGATGTCTTAAGATATTATCAATTTTTGGAAATATTATACCCCAAGGTTTTTCAGTAGGTGTTCCATACAATTCTCCATTTATGAAGTTTGCAATTCTACCCAAAAAGATTCCAATTGGAGCAACACAAGAAATTGTATCAAAGTATATTTTATAATTTAAATTTTTAATATTTGAAAATATATAGGTTGCAAGTATTACGCCAAGCAAACCTCCATGAAAGGACATTCCTCCTTTCCACAATTTAAAAATTTCAAAAAAATTTTCAATATAATAAACTGGATTATAAAAAATGATATATCCCAGCCTGCCACCCACAATTACACCAATGATAATATATGTAATTAAGTCATCAAAATTATCTAAATATTTTTTTTGATTGGTATCGTAGACTTGTTTTTTAATAATAATTTTTCCATACCACCAACCAGCTAAAATCCCAATAACATATGCAAGGGAATACCAACGAATTTGAAGTATTCCCAAATCAATTAAAACAGATTCAAAATTATGGATCATTATTTTTTAAATTTATCACAATTGAAATTAAATTCCTTATAATTTAAAGTAAAATAATGGATAATTCTCAAAAAATTCTTAAAATGATATCTGGATTTATTGAAGCTGGCATTTTAACCTCACAAGATATTAAAAAGGAACTTTTTAACTCAATGAAGTTCAACAAAGAGAATTTTGCAAGTAAACTTGACCTAGTCACCAGAGATGAATTTATTATTCTAAAAAAAATAATCGATAGGCAACAAAAAGAAATAAATAATTTAAAAAAAAAGAAAAAAATTAAAAGGGCAAAGAAATCTTAACTAGCAATCCATTATGTTTACTATCCGATAGTGATATGTTTCCACCATGTGATTTTACAATATCTTGAGAAATAGATAGACCTAAGCCAACACCTGATTTATTTAAACTTCTACTCTTATCAACTCTATAAAATGGTTTGAAAACATTTTCATACTCTTTTTTTGGAATTCCGGGACCATTATCTTCTATAATTATAATTACACTTCCTACTGATTTTTTTAATTTTATAAAAACTTTCTCACCATACGAAAGTCCATTTTCGACTATATTTGAAATACTTCTGCGTATTAAATTTTTTCTTCCTTGTATTGATATATTTGTGTCTGCATTAAATTCATATTTGGAACTATCATAATTTTTAAGAATATCATTTACCATACTGTTTAAATCTACGCTTACATAATCTTCCTCAGACTGTGATTTTGCATACTGCAAATAGTCATTTAACATTTTTTCCATTTCATCAATGTCAGAAGCCATTTTTTTAGCCGTATCTTTTTTGTCCATCATTGCTAATTGAAGTTTTAATCTTGTAAGAGGAGTTCTTAAATCATGACTTATTCCAGAGAGCATTTCCGATCTCTGATTTAAATGTTTGTTTATTCTTTTCATCATTCTGTCAAATTCGATAGTTGCTTTTCGAATCTCAGAAGCACCAGATGCCCTAAGATCATCAACACGTTCTCCTCTTCCAAATCTTTCTGCTGCTTTTGATAACTTTACTATTGGTCGGGTTTGGTTTCTCAAAAATAATATAGCTATTAGAATTAAAATTAAAGAAGGTAGAGTTATCCATAATACAAATACTCTAACCGACGATGGCGCAATTTTGCTTTTAGGAAAAAAAATTTGAATAATTTCTTTATCTCCTTTTATCCTTAAATCGACAAGATCAATGTATGTAACAGTGTCAAACCAATAATCATTTCCAAAGACTGGTTTCATTTCTCTTCTCAGAGATCTATCCATCGGGCTAAAACGTCTATCTGATTTTGTTACCGGTAGTTCTTTTTCTTTTTTAATATTAATTACAAAGTCAAAGTTTTTTTTATATAAATTTGTTAAAAATTTTACATCCCTAGATTCTTCGGATCTGTATGCATCTACCAATGTTTTCACCTCGCTCACCAGAGATTTAGTCATTCCCTTGTTAGCTTTTATCCATATGCTATCAAAGAATACTATTGAAATTATTAATTGAAGAAGAACTATTGGTGCTGCTACAATAATTAAAGCTCTATAAAATAAACCTTTGGGTAAAATTTTTTTAAGTAAGCTATTTAATCCATAAGACATAGCCAGACCCTCTTACTGTTTGTAAAAATTTTGGATTTTTTGGATTAACTTCAATTTTTTTTCTTAATCTTGTAATCATTACATCAATAGATCTCTCTTTTGATATTTCTGAAATTTTTCCTATTTCCGATCGAGAAAATATTTTTCCTGGAGATGATAACATTTTTACAAGAACTTTTTTTTCTGTTAAATTAATTTTTTGTACTTTACTATTTAGTTTAATAGTCATTTTACTTAAATTTAATTCTGCTATACCAATTTTAGTAGACTCTAATACATTTTTATTCACATTTGATTTTAAAATGTTCTTAATTCTTAGAAGCAATTCTTTAGGTTCAAATGGCTTGCCAAGATAATCATCAGCCCCAAGTTCAAGACCATGTATTCTGCTTTCTACTTCGCCTTTTGCTGTAAGTAATATTATTGGAATATTTCTAGACTGCTTTATTTCTTTAGTAAGATCATATCCACTTTGACCAGGCATCATAACATCAAGAACCATCAGACTAAAGTCAAAAATATTTATTTTGAATTTAGCTTCTTCTGCATTTGAAGCGGTAGATACAATAAAACCACTCTCATTCAGAAATTGTTTAATCAAGGACTTTATCTTATCATCATCATCAACAACTAATATATGAAATTTATTTTTTTCCATTGATAATTTTTTTAAGTACCTCTTTAAATTTTATTACTGAGTCTGAGTCCGAATTTTTTAATGCATTAAAAATACGTTTTTTTTGACTTTCAAAAATCTCGTTATAAAATTTTTTTCCTATATGGTCTAAGTATAATAATTTTCTTCTAGAATCGCCCTGATCTTTTACCTGTTTAATAATTCTTGATTTCTTTAAGTCTCTTAAAACTCTATTAAGACTTTGTTTTGTAATTTTTAATTTTACCAACAATTCATTTACGCTAATCCCCTGATTTCTCTCAATTAAATGCAACGTTCTATGATGTGCAGCCCCTAAAGAATTTTTTTTCAAAATCTCGACAGGATCTGAAAATGTTTCCCTATAGGCATAAAGAAGCAATTGTATACAATCTTTTATTTGATCATCTCTTAAATAAAGTAAATCCTTCATATTTTGGTCAGATATATTGACATATTTTATCAACAAATATACTTTTTTGTTAGCAAAAAATTATT